>Ga0208898_1000124_pt1 | contig 66984 bp, 84 predicted proteins | sample VirMetDEL_Mar_4_FD_184513 | JGI IMG/M metagenome (GOLD analysis project Ga0208898, IMG submission 184513) | Aqueous microbial communities from the Delaware River and Bay under freshwater to marine salinity gradient to study organic matter... | ecosystem: Environmental > Aquatic > Marine >... | reverse complement strand
ACTACGACACCATGATGGATGTAGAACAAGACCCAACTGGTGCTTGGCAGGCCATACATAACCAACACGACCGCATCGAGGAACTTGAGGACAAGCTGGATTGGGTTATCACGGAACGGGACGAGACTTTTGCTTTGATGCTGGATCGTGTGCAAACAGCAGAGGCCAAGCTGGCGAAGGCGGTGGAGGCTTTAGAGAAGCTGGCACGGCTTGGCAATGGCGACCGTTATGGCAACAGCGACGGCAACACGATAGCCCGCACCACCCTCGCAGAACTGAAAGGAGAGAAAGATGAGTGAAGATCTAGTGAAGCGGCTGCGAACATCTTGGGATGCTGACCGCAGTATAATTTCACAGACTGACAACTGGATGAGGGAACGGCAAGAAGCAGCCGACCGCATCGAGAAATTAGAGGCCGAACTGCACCTGATGAAAACATCAGGTATCGCAGAGGTGGCCGCGCGAAACCCAAGCGTCATGGAATACATGCGGCATTGGGAAGGAAGAGCAGAAGCAGCAGAGGACAAGCTGGCGAAGGCGGTGGAGCTGGTCAATACAGCGTTTAATGAAGGCTTTGGCGAGGGAATGAATGACGTGATGCGCCGCCGTGGTGGAAAGTCTTGGTATGAAAGCAGATCTCGCAAGCGCATCGCAGAACTGAAAGGAGGCCCCGATGCCTGACAATCGCGGGGTCAACGAGGCGCTGCGGCGGGCCGGGTACAAATGCTTGCCCGACTGGTGGGTGACTGAAGCAGAGTTTGACGTGATTTGGAGGATGGCCCATAATCACGAGGACATCGTGAATGAAATCAGGGCTTTCTATCGGAACAAGGATGACGACGATGGATGAAGAAGACCTGACCCCAAACCAGTTGGAGGTTGTTTCGAAGTTGTACCCCCGCGTGCAATACCTTATGGGTAAAGGCCTGACGGAGAAGCAGGTTGTTGACACGCTGGTGGTCGGTGAGGGGTGGCCTGTCGGTGCCGTTCAGGCGACTATGAGCCGGGTCAAGCGCTCACGCCCCAATCGAAGCAGCGCCACTTGAGGACGAACGTGCCGGGTGGCAGGGCTGGTGCAAGAGCGTTGTTGACGTAGTCCTCTGTTGCCATCTGGCACATTTCGATTGTTTCGAATACCGGCGCTGGGGGCGTATAGCACTCCCCACTCATCGAACATATGAGGATCAACGGACTGAACATGCGCTGATACTACCACAAAATATAACACCGACAAAGGAGAACAACGATGGACCTGATTACGCTCGATTTCGAGACGTACTACGACAGGGAATACAGCCTGTCGAAGCTGACGACAGAAGAGTACATCCGCGACCCGCGGTTCCAAGTTATCGGGGTGAGCACCAAGCTGAATGACGATGAACCTGTCTGGGTTACAGGGAAGGCCAGCGAGGTGCTGACACATCTGCACACGTTGCCGTGGGAGAATGCGATCATGCTCTGTCAGAACACCATGTTCGACGGGGCGATCATGACGTGGCGCTGCGGTATCAAGCCGAAAGTGTTGGCCGACACGATGCTTATGTCGCGCGCCATTTATGGCGTGGAAGTATCACATAGCCTCAAGGCTATATCCGAGCGGCTGGGCATCGGGGTCAAAGGCGACGAGGTAATCAACGCGCTGGGCAAGCGCCGGGCCGACTTCACACCAGAACAGATGGAGCGGTACGGTGAATACTGCCGCACCGATGTTACGCTGACATACATGGCGTTCAAGAAGTTTATAGAGGCAGGGTTCCCAAAGAAGGAACTCAAGCTGATAGACACTACATTGCGCATGTTTACTGATCCGGTTCTGGAGTTGGATCGCGCACATCTGGAGAAGCACCTCGCCGAAGTCACTGCGCGCAAGAGCGCACTGCTGACCGATGCAGGTGTCACCGACAAGAAAGACCTGATGTCGAACCCGAAGTTTGCAGAGATGCTTCTCTCGTACGGTGTAGAACCGCCCATGAAGGTCAGCCCGACTACTGGCAAAGATACATACGCCTTTGCCAAGGGTGACGAGGAGTTTGTCGCTTTGTTGGAGCACGACGACGAGAACGTGCAGACACTCATGGCAGCGCGTCTAGGTAACAAGTCCACACTGGAAGAGACCCGCACGCAGCGGTTCATCGACATCGCCAAACGTGGCCCTCTACCCGTGCCTATCAGATACTACGCGGCACACACCGGACGCTGGGGCGGTTCTGACAAGATCAATCTGCAGAACCTGCCGAGCCGTGGACCGAACGCGAAGCAGATCAAGAACTCCATTGTGGCCCCGGCAGGGCACAAGCTGATAGACGCCGACTCCGCACAGATCGAAGCCCGGGTGCTGGCGTGGCTGGCCGAACAAGAAGATGTGGTGCAGACCTTCGCCGAGAATGGTGACGTGTACAAACGCATGGCTGCCAAGATCTTCAACAAGGACGAGGGGGACATCGACAAGCAGGAGCGCCAGATCGGCAAGGTTGTGATCCTTGGCGCAGGATATGGTGTTGGTCATAACAAGCTGCAGACGTTTCTCAAGCTGCAAGCCGGGGTCGAGGTAGACCTCAAGGAAGCCAAGCGGATCATCGACGTGTACCGCAGTTCCAACGATAGGATCAGTGGCCTGTGGCGCGAAGCGGACAACATGCTCCGCGAAATGTCCAAGGGTAACAGCAAGCAGTTTGGGCGGCCCGGTGTGCTGACAGTGCATGGTGACCGCAGCGCCATACAGCTGCCGAGTGGGCTGGACATCAAGTACACGGACCTCAAAGCGACACCGGGTGAGATCGGGTACGACTACACATATCAGACCCGCAGAGGGCCGAACAATATCTATGGCGGGAAGGTCATAGAGAACGTGACGCAAGCACTGGCACGTTGTATTGTGGGCGAACAGATGTTAAAGATTGCCAAACGGTACCGTGTGGTGCTAACTGTACATGACTCCGTTGTGGCATGTGTACGCAGCGAAGAAGTAGACGAAGCACAGGCATACATCGAACAGTGTATGCGCTGGACCCCTGACTGGGCAGAGGGCTTGCCGGTAAACTGTGAGTCCGACGTCAGTCGCAGATACGGAGAATAACATGAGCGCAGGTGCGTGGTCGTTCAGTCGCATGAAGGGGTTCGAGACGTGCCCGAAGCAGTATTATCACGTCAACGTGTTGAAGGAGTTTCCCTTCAAAGAGACTGATGCCACGCGCTATGGTACCGAGTTCCACAAGGCGGCCGAGGACTACATTCGGGACGACACCCCTGTGCCGGAACGGTTCTCGTTTGCCATGCCGACGCTGGAGGCCCTCAAGGCCAAGCCGGGCGAAAAGCACTGCGAACTCAAGATGGGTCTGACCGAAGACCTGCAGCCCTGCGGGTTCTATGACAAGAACGTGTGGTTCCGCGGCATCGTAGACCTCGCCATCATCAACGGCGAGAAAGCGTTTATCGTGGACTACAAGACGGGCAAGTCTGCAAAGTACGCGGACACTGGGCAGCTGCAACTGATGGCCCTGTCTCTGTTTGCGCACTTCCCCGAAGTTAAACGGGCCAAGGGCGGGCTTTTGTTTGTCATCGCGGATAAGTTTGTGGGCGCGGACTTCAATGCGTCAGATCACAACGTGCTGTGGTCTCCGTGGATCAAGAAGTACGCCCAACTGCAGAAGGCCCACGAGACAAACGTGTGGAATCCGGTACCGAGTGGGCTATGCCGAAAGCATTGTCCCGTGGTAGAATGTCCGCATAACGGACAGCACAGGTGACGCATGCCGTACGTCAACAAACCACGCCCCTACGCGAAAGAGTGGCAGCAAGAGAAGGCCCGCAACGAGAAGCCAGCCCGTGCAGAGCGGGCCAAGGCACGGCGGGCCTTCGACAAAAAACACGGTAAGAAAGCCCGAGAAGGGCTGGACCTCAGCCATCGCAAGGACTTGTCCCGTGGTGGTGATAATTCGGACGGTGTACGTCTGGAAAGCCCGAGCGCTAACCGCGCCCGTGGCGGTGCCTTGAGCAAGCCCCCAAAGAAAAAGGCCTAGTTATACGGGCCGTATAACGGAGAACCACATGAAGATCGTTGACAACCGCGCACTGCAGCTGCAGCTGCGCAACCCTACAAGAGTCACTACTGTCATCCCAAAGAGCAAACAGATCGGCCCGCACGAGGTGTTGGTGCACTGGGGGGTAGAAGAAACACAGACGCTGCGGGAGTTGAACATCAAGGCCCCGTCGCCGATTTCGTCGCGTTACGACTGGCCCGGTCAGTACCCGCCGATGTCTCATCAGAAGGCCACCGCGGACTTCCTTACCATGCACCGCAAGGCCTTTTGTTTCAACGAACAGGGTACAGGTAAGACTGCCAGTGCAATCTGGGCTGCGGACTTCCTTATGAAACAGAAGAAGGTACGCCGCGCGCTGGTCGTGTGTCCTATCTCCATCATGGACTCGGCTTGGCGCGCGGACCTGTTCAAGGTCGCTATGCACCGCACGGTAGACATCGCGCATGGCAGCGCGGACAAACGTAAGAAGATAATAAACGGCGGTTCTGAGTTCGTTATTATCAACTACGACGGCATCGGTATCGTCGAAGAGGAGATACGCAACGGTGGGTTCGATCTCATCATTGTGGACGAAGCCTCACACTACAAGAACTCGCAGAGCAAGCGGTGGAAGACCATGCACCGTCTGCTGCGTCCTGACACGTGGCTATGGCTCATGACGGGTACACCGGCAGCGCAGTCGCCGACCGACGCCTTCGGCCTTGCCAAGCTGGTAAGCCCGCACAACGTGCCGAAGTTCTACGGCGCGTTCCGAGATATGGTACAACGCAAGGTCACGCAGTTCCGCTGGGAGAACAAACCCAACGCGGTGGAAACGGTGCACCGGGTGCTGCAGCCCGCCATTCGGTTCTCCAAGGACGACTGTCTCGACCTACCAGATATGCTGTACACAAGCCGCCACGTCCCCATGACGAGGCAGCAGGAGGTGTACTACAAGAAACTGAAAAAAGATTTCATGATGGAAGCGGCTGGGGCTGAAGTCACGGCTGTTAACGCCGCCGTGAAAATGAACAAGCTGCTGCAGATCAGTGCAGGTGCGGTCTACACCGATGACGGTGACACACTAGAGTTCGACATCTCAGAGCGATACAAAGTGCTGCGTGAGGTCATCGACGAGACGACCAAGAAGGTGCTGGTGTTCGTGCCGTTCAAGAGCACAATCCGCATGTTGTCGGAGGCCCTGCAAGCTGACGGTATCACCACCGAAACTATTTCGGGCGATGTGAGTGCTGGAGCACGGACCGACATCTTCAAGCGGTTCCAGACTACACCAGACCCACGCGTGCTAGTCATTCAGCCGCAAGCAGCCGCACATGGTGTCACGTTGACCGCAGCCAATACCGTTGTGTGGTGGGCACCCACAGCCTCACTGGAGACGTACGCGCAGGCCAACGCCCGCATCCATCGTTCCGGCCAGACGTCTAAGTGTACTGTAGTGCATCTGGAAAGCGCCCCTGTGGAACGCCGCCTGTACAGCATGCTGGAACAGCGCATTGACGTACATGCGCAAATCCTCAATTTGTACAAAGAATTGCTTGACTAGGGTACCGTTTGGTACTAATTGTCACGTATAGACAACCCGGAGACAACAATGACTGATGCTACGACAGCACCGTCGGTAGATGACCTGACGCGTACATACGTTAAAATTCGCACCCGGCTGCAGGAAAAAGCAGCTGCGTTCAAAGAAGAAGAGGCAAAGCTGAAATCGCAGCTTGACCTCATCAAGCGCGCTCTGCTTGATTACTGTTCTGAACACGGTGTCGAAAGTGCCCGCACTGCGTACGGTACGTTCTACCGGACTACAAAAACCCGCTACTGGACTAGCGACTGGGAGGCCATGCACAAGTTCGTGCTGCAGCAAGAGGTGCCTGACTTTTTGGAGAAGCGCCTTAACCAGTCAGTGGTCAAGCAGTTTCTGGAGGAAAACCCTGAACAGGTGCCTCCCGGGTTGAACACCGACGTGGAGTACGTCGTAACTGTGAGGAAGACCTGATGGCCAGCACGTATGTCCCCATCAAAGACGTCGCGGACTATTTCAACGTGTCCGTCTCTACAATTCGGAACTGGATTCGCAGCGGAACCATTCCAGAAGATACCTACATCAAGGCCGGAGAGACTTACCGTTTCAGCCTTGATCGGGTAGAAAACGCGCTACTGCGCAGCAACGAGTCGAAGGAGAACGACAAATGACAATGGACCTTTCTGCGTTCGAGGGGAACGCACTGGTATCGTCCGACGCTTTCAAGCGGATGATGGAACTGAACAAGGCGCTGTCTGGCGGCGGCGGTGCTACAAGCCGTCGTATCAGCATCAGGGGCGGTCGCTTCCGTGAGATGGTCAACGGTGAACAAGTGAACGTCAACAGTTCCGGATCGCTTAACGTGGTCGTGCTGGGTACGTCGAAGATCGGCCGCACCTATTTCGAGGGTACCTATGACCCCGAGAACCCGTCGGGGCCAACATGCTGGTCTGCGGATAGTGAAACCCCTGCAGCGGATGTTCCGGCCGAGAAGCGCAAAGCCGCCGCGTGCCGTAATTGCCCGATGAACATTAAGGGTTCGGGTCAAGGAAACGGCCGCGCGTGCCGCTTCAACCAGCGTCTGGCTGTCGCCATAGAGGGACAGTACGACAAGGTGTACCAGCTGCAGCTTCCCGCCACATCGCTGTTCGGTGATGCCAAAGACAACAAGTACGGCATGCAAGCCTACGCACGGTTCATGGATGCACGTGGCTTCCCGGTCAGCGCCGTGGTCACCACTGCGTATTTCGACGAGAACAGCGAGACACCGAAGCTGTTCTTCAAGGCTGCGCGGCCCCTGAACGATCAAGAGTTGGTGCAGGTCGAGGCACTGATGAACGATCCGGACGTGAAGAAGGCAACCACGCTGACCGTGTATCAGCGCGACGAAGGTGAAGACCGCGCTGGCTCCAAGCCGTATAACCCGAAGTCGCAAGGGTTTGAAGTTGACGACACGCCTGCACCGAAGGCCGCAGAAGAGCCGGTCGCAGAACCTGCCAAGCGCGAAAGCAAACCCGCGCCGATGGCGGAACCCCAACAGCTGAATAACCTCGTGCAGGCGTGGGACGACGAGTAATATAGTGGTGGGGCGTTCGCGCCCCGCCCTCACACGAGCGGGGGTAATCGCATGGACACGAATACGTTTCTGTCCAGCACGTTGGCAAGTGATGGGTACTATTGTCTGTGGGTATTTAATCGGGCTAACGAGCGGAAGATACAGAAGTTCTACGACACAATAGAGCAGCTGGAAGCTGCCGCACTGGACTATGACCGCAAGGGATGGGATGCGTACTTCGCCCTTGCAACATTCAAGAATAACCAGAACCGCACGTCAGCCAACGCACACAAGCTGCGGTGTTTCTTTTTAGATTTGGATTGCGGTCCTGAGAAAGACTACCCGGATCAGGTGACTGCGGTGCAATCATTGCAGAATTTCTGCATGCGGATGGCCTTGCCGAAACCAATGCTGGTCAATAGCGGACGAGGTATCCACGTCTATTGGATTATGGATCGCGACCTGACACGCGACGAATGGCAGCCAGTAGCGGACCAACTCAAGGCATCGTGCCTTCAGCACAATTTCCCGATGGACTCATCGGTGCCCGCAGACGCGGCACGCATCCTGCGTATACCGGGAACCCACAACCACAAAGACAGCCCGCCATCACCAGTTACTGCGTTATCCCAAGCAGGGGCAAAGCGCGTGTCGTTCGAAGCGTTTGCGTCAAAGTTTGACGGGGTCGTGGTCAAGAAGCCTCGGTTCACGCCGAAGGTCATGGATGCTGTGACGCAGCAGCTTATGGGCAACAAGACCAATAACTTCAAGAAACTGCTTACCCGGTCCGACCCATGTGCGCAGATCCTGCACGCTGCGCTGAACCAGCGTAGTATAGATGAACCGCTGTGGCGCGCCGCGCTGTCTATCGCTGTGCACTGCGAAGATGCCGACAAGGCAATTCACGCCGTATCCAAAGAGCACCCGGAATACGATCCGCGCCTGACCGAAGAAAAGGCCAGTCGGATCAAAGGTCCATACCTGTGCAGTCGGTTCGAAGAATATAACCCCGGGGGCTGCGACGGGTGCCCGCACAAGGACAAGATCAAGTCGCCCATCGTTCTAGGTAGCGAGTTGCGCGCCGCCGAAACCGAAGAAGAGCGCACAGTGGAAGTGCCTGCGGACGTACAGTTTGACAGCACGCTGCGCACCCAGAAGGTGGTCGTACCGAAACCCCCAGCGCCGTACATACGAGGCGTCAACGGAGGTGTCTACAAGCAGACCAAGGACGACGACGGTGATCCAGTTGACGTCTTAATCTACCACCACGATCTGTATGTGACGCGTCGTGTTTATGATGAGACGTTTGGTGACGGGGTTCTTGTCCGTCTGCATCTGCCCCAAGACGGTATGCGTGAGTTCCTCGTGTTGCAGAGTGCCGTGAACTCCCCAGACAAGCTGAAAGAGGCGCTGAGTTCGCGTGGTGTAACTGCCAAGACCAAGAAGCAGTGGGATAACATAGGATATTACATCATGGACTACGTAGATCACCTGCAGGCCAAGGAACCTGCTGACAAAGCTCACCGTCAGATGGGCTGGACCGAAAACATGGGGTCGTTTGTCCTCGGAGAGAAGGAATACTTCCCCGGTAACGTACGGCACAGCCCGCCCACAGAGCCGACACAGACTATCGTGAAGTACATGAAGCCCAAGGGTACGCTGGAGAAGTGGAAGGAACTCATGCAGTTCTACAACCACGAAGGTATGGAACTGCACCAGCTTATAATCTGCAGCGCTTTCGGCGCGCCCCTGATGGAATTTACGGCTATTCCTGCGATGCTCATGCACCTCGACGGTCCGACCGGGTTCGGCAAGTCAACGACACAGGCAGCCGCCGCGAGTGTGTATGGCAAGCCCGACGGCATCATGATTAAACACGATGACACGAACGCATCGACGTTCAACAGGTTCGAGATGATGAAGAACCTGCCCATCTATCTGGACGAGTTGACGAACTGTGCGCCGTCCGAGGCCAGTGCAATCGCGTACAGTCTGTCTGCAGGGCAGCAGCGCATGCGTATGTCAGGCGGCTCCAACAGAGAGCGCGAACGTGGAGAGCCGTGGCACCTGACCGCCGTCAGTTCCGGCAACGCATCCCTGATGGCAATCCTTGAAGCAGGCAAGGCGCGCCCCGACGCAGAACGCGAACGAGTGTTCGAAATTAACATCAAGGAATACATCTACCCGTACCCGAAGCCTGTGGCGGATGCCTTCCAGCGGGCTATCAACGGGCAGTCCTACGGTGTAGCCGGGCCAGTATATATTGAGTGGTTGGTCAACAACCGCGAGACCGCGCGGGACTTCCTACTCAAGACCCAAGAACGGTTCGACGCCGCGTGCGGATTGTCGTCCACTAACCGGTTCATTTCGGCATCGTTCTCGGCGTACCTCGCCGGAGGAATGCTGGCCAAGCAGCTTGGTCTTATCGACTTCAACATGCGCAAGGTCTTCGATCTGGTGGTCCGTCTGGTCCGAGAGCGGCTGGAGAACAATAAAGAGGATGTACGGTCCAGCTTGGAGTTCTTGACCCAGTACATCACAGAGAACTGGAATAATGTGCTGCGCATCGAAAGTACCATGGACCGACGCGGTAAGGACAATACCGGGCTGACGGATGAGTTTGTTGTACCAGACGCAACGCCGAAAGCGTCCCTGATCGCACGGTGGGAACCAGACACAAAGCGCCTCTACCTGCTGCCGAAACCGTTCCAGAAATGGTGCGTTGACCAGCAGCTGCACATGAAGGGTCTTATGGACGACATCAAGCGGACTAATCCGGTAGCTTACAAAAAGGTGCGGATCGACAAGGGAACCAAGATGAACATGGCGGCTATTCACGCCTACGTGATCGACCTACCGGCTGAGGCTCTGGATGCGGGCACCGGGGATTGACGACCTCTTTCCTGATGGACTGCCCATCGACGTTGCATGGGACACATGGCGTGTCGGGCAGTCTATTTTCGTGCCATGCCTCAACACAAAGAAGGCCGTGGTACAGGCCCGGGCTGTGGCACGCCGGAAACAGTATACGCTGGAGTCTCAGGTCCGAATCGAGAATGGATATTTAGGGGTTCGCATCTGGAGAACCACATGATATAGATGGGCGTGTAACAACAGTCCTGTTGTTCTCCGCTTGTCTACTACCCCGCAGGTGCCCCCCGCCCTGCGGGGTTTTTTAGTTGAGGCCGAACTGCTCCCAGAACGTGGTCGGGCTGTCGTAGTCTGCCGCCATCTGCCGGATAATCGGCAGGTTCCGGTTGTTGAAGATCATGCCGTTGACCGCCCGCTGCGTTGTCTGTTCGAAGGTGCGCGCCGACCGCTTCAACGTGTCCCGAGTGATCGCCTGCTGCGGATGCCGCTGGTTGTATTCGCGGATGTCGGCCAGTACTTCTCGCATGCCGATTGCGTCGTTGTTCCGTCGAGCAAGATTCAGCCTCCGCATCAGCTTGGACTTCTTCTCTACAATCGCAGTGTCGATGTTCTTCAACTGCGTGTTGACTTCCAGCTGCCGGATGTAGTCCGCGGAGGAGAAGCCCATAGCTTGCGCCATAAGACTGTATGGCCCGAAGTCATCATAGATCACGTCACCGCGCAGGGTCTCTGCACCGCCTTGCGCGAACCGGAGGGCACGCATCACACTACCGATAGATGCGGGGAGGGAGGCTTCTGCCGCCCGGTAGTATTCTCCTTCGGACAACAACGCCGGAATACGCTCGCTGTACTTGATAAGCAGACTCGCAATCGGCCCCCCAGCGCCTTCGATGAGGTTCATGACCGCGCCTTGGCTGTCCGCACGGAGCGGTTCACGGTAGAAGGTGTTGGACAGACCGATACGGCTCGACATCTCGGTGCCGAAGAAATAGTTACCGATGCCCTTGAAGCCCAGTTCGCCAAGCGACGTGCGGACGATGGTGTCAAAGTCTTCTTCGTCGTCATCAGTGAACAGCGTGTCGAATAGTGCTGCAAACGCCCCGTACATGGGCAGACCGGATGCACCGGCCCAGAGGCCGACGCTGCCGACGATACCACCGAACTGGAAGCGTGCGACCTTCCGCATCATCAGGGCTTCGTTGTACTCGGGCGTACCCTCGCCATACATCTCGGCCAGTTTGGCTTTGCTTGGGAACGACTTGTTCGCCACTGACAGCAGCAGATTGTACATGGCCAGCGGGTAACGCCGGAACAGATAGAACGGCGCACCGATGTTGCCCTGCGCCAGCTTCGGCGCGGCGGCGGCAGAGATACTGCCGTTGGTCATCTCGGTCATGTACGCGGCCTTGTTGGCTGCGGCCTGCTTCTCTTCCACGGTCAGATCAGTTGGCTGCCCACGCTTTGCCTTCTCGGCCTGCAGGCGCTGTACCTCAAGGTCGTAGGCGGCGATCAGCGTGGACTCCCGCACGCTGCGTTCGAGATGGTGGAACAGGAAGCCGGACGTGCGGTTCAACTTATCCCATATACTTGTGCCGATGCTGCCTTCGATGTCCAGCGTGTCGTAGTTGATGGAGTTATGGAACAGGCCCCGAGCACGCCCCTCTTCCCGGAGGTAGTAATACCGGCTGTTCTCATCCATCTCGTAGTTGTCGAGTGAGTAGTCCACGAGATTTGTCTTGACGCGACGGGTCTCTGTCTCGCCGCGTTCGTTGATAAATTCAACGGTGCGTTCTCGTCCGCTGCCACCGTAGACACGCATGGCGTTGCCCAGCGCCTTAACTGTCTGGCGCATCCCGTACTGTCCGCTGAGGTACGGTGCGATGATGGTCGGAATAGCGAAGAAGTTGAGGGTCGCCGATGAGATGTTGGCACCCAATGTCAGGCCGAAACCCAGCGACGTGGCGAGTTTGGATATTCTAGACCGATCACGGTAGATAGCCCCGGCATAGTCCTGCATGGCTTCCAGATAGACCTGTGCCTTGACCTGCTCGTCAAGGCCGAGGCGACCGCTGAGTTGGCCCTCTGTGAATTCCTGTGTCATCCGATTGACCGCGGCCCGTGCCTTGGAGCCATACTCCATGTCAGCAAGCTGACGCGACAGGCTGGCAGCCTTCGTCAGCAGCAAGTTTGTCGTATCGGTGCGGCTGAGTTTTTGTGAGATCGGGGTCTTGTCGCCAAGGTAACCCTTGATGTTCTGGCGTCTGCGGTACGAGTTGAGGATGGACCGCTCCGGTGTCATCTCCAACGCCAACTTCACAATCTTACCTTGAATGTCGCGGGCACGGGCCATCTCTGCGCCGAGCGCAGACTGCGCAGCTGCACGCGACTGCTCTACCGTTGCGCCTTCAGCCAGCGCCTTGGCTTGCGCTGCGTTGCCTGCCGCCCGGGCATCCCGCTCCAGCATGCGGCCGATGTCCATGACGAACTTGCCCGCGGGCTGGTTATCGGTGCGGAACAAGTCCTCGATTTTAACGTACGCCTGCACATCGGTGATCCCGAGATCCGGCTCGGCTTGCTTGAGCCTCTGCAGCTCTTTATAGGCAGCGGCCCGGTCGCCCTCGGTGAGGAACGACTGCTTCGCCAGTGTGGGCTGCTTGGTCTCCGGGTCATTGTAGAAGTACGCCAGCCAGAACCGGCCCTGACGCTGCAGCGGCTGGTACGGCACAACGACTTGATCTGCGAGGATCTTCTCGTAGATGTCTTTGTACAGCGTCTCGCTGAGCTTCTTCTGGAACGGCAGCATCTCGTCCAGACGTGCTTTCAGCACACGCCCGGTCTCTTTGTGCATGTTCTCGAACAGGGCGATGACCTTGTTGTATGCCTTCTGGCCGTCGGGTCCGAGGGCCTCCCACTGCCTGCGTATCTTACGATAGGCGTCCAGCGTCTCCTGATCGAAGTCCCTGTGCACCCGGGCCTGCGTGCGGCTTGCGGCCTTGCCTGCGTCAGTATCCTGCTTGAGCCGCGCGTTGAGATCCACAAGCGCCGAATCCCGCGCAGCTTTGGTGGGGTAGGACAGTAACTCGACCCCATCCATCTCGCCCTTGGCGTTCAGTTTCTTATAGGCCAGCGTGTAGCCCGTGTAGAAACTTTCTTTGCGGCGAGGGTCGATCTGCAATTCGCTCGAAATGAGACGAACGTCGTTGAACAGGTCGGTCTTGTCCTTGGGCACCAGCTTCATGATGTCGTCAACGGTCTGCCGCGCACGCTGATTGAGACGGTGGATGGCCCCCGAGTGGCCCGTCAGGGCCTTGTAGAGATCATCGACGTTGCTGCGACCCAGATACTTACCTGCAGGCTCCAGCATGTTGACCAATCCGACGAAGGCGTCCAACGCGAACCGCTTGAGGCCAGACCGAGACGCCCCGCCTGCAGCCAAGAAGTTGTCGATCTTCTGTTGATCCAGCTTGGTGAAGTCCTTGATGCGCCCTGCTGGACCATTGAGCCGTGCCTCAGCGCGCAGCGGGATCAGGGAGTCTTCGTACAGGTTATTGTCAGCACGCACCTCGGGGGCCGCGTCGAAAATAGTCCGGACAAGGAAATCCACCTCGTCGAACACACTGTCCTTGCCTGCGCCTGCCTCCGGACCGACACTCATAGCGGTGTAGTCAACCGGCTGCCACTTTAGAACCCGAGTGCGTACGAAGTTTACGACGTTGCGCCAGAACTGCGTGAACGCAGAAGCCTTCCGGTCATTGGGGTACAGTTGGGCCAGCTTGGCTTGGAACTCTTGGTTCGACATAGCCTCCGCTGCGAACTCCAAAGTGTTCTTCAACCCATAGTCCTGATCCAGCAACGGCTCGACCTGCTTGCGAAGGCTTTCGAGGCGTGCCCGCACCGGGTTGGTTGGGTCCGTCAGGGCCTTGATTGTCGCCGCATGGATCATCTCGTGCAGTAGTATGTGCGCGTTCATACCGGTTGCGGAGTTCAGGAAAATGGCATCTTGCATGAGTTCGGCTACGGCAGGGTCGACCTTGGCTATTGCCGCCTTCGATTTTGCCGTGAGCAACAAATACGCGCCCGGATCAATTTTACCGGTATCGTCGTCACGTAGAACCTCGCGTGCATAGGACACGTTGTCGGTTGTGTATACCTTGGTCTTGCCCACGTAGGGGATCAGACCTGCGGCCAGCTTTGAGATGTAGGGGTCCGTGCTGGTGTCAGCCAAGCCACGAAGGGCACCGCGCAGATCACCTTTATTCAAGGCACGCACGATGTCGGGATGGAACGGGGCTTGCAGGCCGTACACGATGCTACGACGAGGTGCACGCAGGAGGGCATCACCGAACCCTTTGCCGATGGCGTCTAGTTCTTCAGCCGTCAGTGCGTCCGGTGTGGTATCTTCAAACGCTTCGGTACCGCGCAGGGCAGACTCTGCATCGTAATAAGACTTCAAGAACGCGGCTTCGTTCTTCTCGCGCTCCCGACGCGTCATCTGCTCTTGGTCAAGCGTATTGCCAAGGGCGTCAGCACGTCCTTCGGTGTACTCCGCGATCTGCTCGTCCATGTAGGCAATGCTGTTGAACGACAGGTTCTTCTCCACCCACTCACTGGCGGCGGTTGCAGCGTTGCGTCCAGTGCCTTGCTCTATCGCGCTAAGCGGAGTGGCCTTACTGCCCCGGCGTATTTTCGGCACGTCGGGAGACGAGAGATCAAAGGCGATAGCCGCCAACGCATCGTTCGGATCAGGGTACTTGCTGAAGTACGCATGCGCGTTCCGAGCGTTCTTGTCTTTCTTGAGCTGTTCCTTCGATGTGGTCAGCAGGTCGAGCAGGGTGCGCTTGTCACCTGCGGTCGTCTGGTCAAACGCGGCTTCCTGCGCCAGCAGACGGGCTTCGCGGTCTGCAAGGCGGTCACGCTCACGCTGCAGTGCCCGGGCCTCGGCTTCATTCTTGGCTTCTTCGACAGGCTTGAGGCGCGCACGTTCACGGGCAACAAGGGCGGATGCGCTATCGGCGTCAGCCTCGCGAACCAGTTCCTCGGATGCGTTGGAGCGGAACCAATCACGAAGCTGTTGACGCAGAGAGACGTTGTCGGCGCGCTCCATGAGGTTGACCGCATCCTGCGCGCCTTCAATTTCGGCCTGCTGACGCCCCGCCTCACTGCGAAGATAGGACGTCACGTTATACAGCTGTGCGCTAGTCCGGTTCAGCTGCCGCTGCAGTCGGTCCTTTACGACGCTTGGCTTGACGCCTTCTTCCTTGGCCCGTGCACTCACCGCGCGACGGGTCAGTGCCGCCTGCAGGTCTTTGACTTCTTGTTCCAGCCGAGCCTTGGTGGTCATCTGCTGCGCAATAGGTTCACGCTGTGCCGCCTTTTGCGCCTCAAGCTGCTTGCCCTGCACCCCGGCGACCCCTGCAGGGATCAACTGACCCGTAGGTGTAACGGTCGCGCCTTCAGGACGACGCAGTGTCGGCTCCGGAACCACCGGACGCCGCAAGTTGGGTGGCATTTGTTCAGCAGCGAGCGTGGCTTCTGGCGTGGCTTCTGGCGCGGCTTGCGGGGCAGCTTCTGGTGCGGTTCCCTGTTTGATCCGCTTAATGGTATCTATAATGTTTGTGTTTGCGGCTTCAGTGTTTGGTTCCGAAGGACGCATGTCTTGGTTAATGAAATCGACGAACGCGGTGTCGGTGTCGCGCGTAACCGTTGGAACCGTGGTATCCCCACGGATGTCCCCGACCGAAGCATCCAGCGCCTCGGCTGCGGCGCGCAGTTCTGGCGTGAAGTAGTAATCGGTTATGGCGCGCCCGCTAGACTTATTGAACCACCCCGTTTTAGACAAGCCAAAGAAAGGATACCACTTACCGGATGGCACGTCTGTTTTACCACCCTCGCCAGTGCTCAAGTAGAACGGCACCTTTACACCGTTTACCTCCCGTATGGCAATGGCGCGAGGTGCGCGAGAGACTCCTGCTGCTTTCTCCACAAACGAAGTAATGTCGTACATAGCCACGTCTGCTTGTGTTCCGTCCGGCAGTGGGAGGGCTATCGGCGCGGCTTCTGGCGCGGCTTTTACTGCTCCGGGCTGTTGTCCTGTTCCTCCTGCAGATTCGCGAGGGTCTGGGCTAGGAATTCCCAGTGGTGTTCCTGCAGGTGCTGCAGCTCCGGGGGTATCTTCAGGGACACTTGGTCCTCGTCCGCGTTTACCCACGCGTCGTGTATCACTCGGAACGCCTTCTCGACGTCCTCCATCGTCAAGCTGACCATCGACCGCTCCTTCTGACGGCGCTTGGCTAGGCGCAGTGCTAGGTTCCGGTGCAGGGGCGACCTCCTTCGGTTTCGCCAGATAATCCGCAATAGCGATTTTGGTCTCTTTTTTGACCCCGGGCAAGCGTGAATACCGTTGCAGTTCTTCTAAGAACCGGTTGTCGGTTTCGATAGCATTCTTCAGCTTGGAACGAATCGGCGCACCGGGCGCTACTTTCAACTCGTCAAGGACCACGCTGGCGGGACGCGCCGGACGCCTCAATGGCGTAGCTGGGACGGACGGGAACCCGGTCGTCTGACGTGCTGTCGCAAGGTCGGCGGAAGCTGTCAGATAGTCACTGATCTTGGTGCGTGTGGCTGTAGGAAGCGCCGTATTCGAACGCAGCTTGGCCAGCGCCGCACGGCCTTCAGTGTCGTAGAATGGGCGGCTACCGTACTTCTTTCGAAGCGGAACGGTTTTCGGCAGCCCCAGATCATCAGCCACATCGCTGATCGTTTGCGGAAGCCCACGCGGGATGCCTGCCAGCCCCGGGGCGGCTTCAGGCGCAGCCGCTGGAGCCTCTGCATCGTCTTCTATTTGGGGGCGAGAGCCGCGGAACGGACCCGACACGCCGCCGACAGCACCGCCAAGCAGACCTGCTGCGATGCCGACTTCGATGTACTCTTGGATGGCCTCGTCATCATCAAGCGGAAGCCCCGCCTGTGCGCGTTCCAGAACCTGTTGTGTGATTTCTGTGGGGACTTCGACGGCTGCACCGGTTGCTGCAAACTGTCCCGACCGCACAAACAGGTTCTTGCTGGCCGGAATACTGATCCCGAACAGCTTACCAGCAAGGAGCAATCGCTCCCCAACAGAGTTCAGAATGGACTGACCGCCCGCCGCAAGAAACGCGTCCATGCGGTCTTTCTCTGCAAGTTCTCCAGCATTGACCTGCGTCTCTTGGCGCTGGATGTTGCGACCATAGAAAAACGGCATAGCGGTCGCAGTGCCCGCCGCAAGGCCTGTCAGAGGTGTACCAAGAACTGTACCTGCCGCCGTAGCCCCAAGGGTTGCCCCCATTTCGGGCGCGGTCTGCCCCGCAATCTCACCGAGGTAGCTCAGCCCACTTCCTAGACCCTTGATGTCCGCAGAGGTCATAGGTGCCGGAAGTTCGATGGACTCTCGCAGCTGCTCGCGCCGCGCACTTTCTTCCATGCCACTACCGAGGTTCTCAAGGAACCCAAAGCCGGTAGCCTCGCCGATGTCGCGTGCCGCGGTGCCCAACGCGCTGTAGGCAGACGTCTTGCCCCGGTCAAAACCACGACCAAGGGCAGTGCCGTCGCCTTCGGGAGTAAGTTGATCCCCCGTAAAATACTCAGCCAACGCATTAAGACGCGCCCGATCTTGGCTGATGTACTGCTGCATCTCGGCAAAGTCTTGGTCTGACGGGGCATCCCCCCCATGGTTGAACAGATAGACTTTACCGGTCTGCTCGTCAGTATACTGATACTGCCCCATGCCGTCCCCTTACGTTTTGGGTTGGGAGGATGATAGATTCACTGCCCCGTTGCCAGTGCCGAGTCCGGCGCCACCAAGCCCAAGCACGCTGTCAATGCTGTTAAGCTGTGCCTTTATAGCCGCCATTTGCTCCAGCTCATCGGCCGTGGGAGTTCCACCCAGCCCACCAAGGTTATTCATCTGATCTATAAGGCTCTTTCGGAGCGAAATCAGATTGCTTGGGGACAGACTTTTGGACGCGCCACGTCCTGCACGCTTGAGTGCGAGCGCCTGCTGGGCCAGTTTGGCTTCTTCGTAGTCTTTGCGGGCCTGCTTCAGATCGTCGATCCCTGCAGCTGCGGCTTCGCCGAATGCAGCGCCGATGTTGGGCTGCCGCGAGGCCATCATAGCAAAGCCGACCTTGGCCAGCGCAAGCCACTTGTCCTGATTAAAGGCGCGCTCCATGTCCGACATGACGGCCTTGCTGGACCCGCCGAGAGCACTGCTGGCCCCACCGCCACCACCGCCAGCCCCACTTGGCTGGGCAAGCGTGGTTGTACCGCTTGGAGGTGTAGCAATGTCGGTGTCTGCACCAGCGTCTACGCCTACTTCGGCAGCTGCAGCTGCGTCAACGTCCGCTTGAGACGGAAGGAACAGGTCTTCGTCTAGTCCCGGTGCGCCGGTAAACGGAGCCGTTGGTGAGGGAGCAGTAAACGCAGCCTTGAGCGCGCCACCTCCAGCCGTATCAGTTTCGGCCTGTCTAGTTATGTTTGCTACCTGTTCGGGACTTGCCCCAAAAAACCGAGCGCCAGCCTCCGCAGCAGGAACCACAACTGCGTTTTTAACCGATTGAACACCGGAGCTAACAGCGTCGAACACCGCCCCCGGAGCAGAGGTTATGGCGTCCGACATAGCCTGACCTGCGTTCAGGTCGTCGATTCGTAACTGGAGTTCGGCTTGAAGGAGCGGATCATTGGTTGCCGCGAGCTGCTCCTGCAAGGCTATGATCTCGTCTGTCCGCTTTTTGTCGCTCGCCTCCATCATGGCGGGTAGGAAGAACTCAGGGACATTTTTTGCTGGACGGGGGCCGAACCCAAAGACGTCTTCATCCATGCCCATAAGATCATAAGCGGAAGGCTCAAGGAACGTACCTGCAGCCTGTCTATCCCTGACAAAGCGCGGAGTTTCAGGCTGGAACCCTTCGTCGAGTTCGCGAAATGGTACGTCCGTCGGAGACAACTTGGATCGAACCTGTTGCGCAATCGTTGCAGGCGCAGGCTCTCCAGACTGGGCGTTAAACACCGCGCCGTTCTGGTGCATTGTATAGGGTACACCGTTTATCATGGTGGACCGCCCTACAGTAGCGTAGTCTTTCGCGCTTGCCGGGGTGGTATCGGAAGCCGGTGTTTCCGCTGAGAAGATGCCCCCAAACATCTCTAGTAGCTCTGGCGGCGGTGGGCCTTCAGCGTAGTCGAAGCCTATCTCTGGCAGCGTGTCGGTAGGCATATAGGCTTCAAGTTTGCCGGAAACACTGGTGCTAAGAGGCGCACCTTCGCTGGTACGAACGTCTCCCCGATCAACCATGGGTCGTTCGGGCGGGACAACGGGCCGAAGAGCGCGTTGCCCGGGACGATAACCCACCGAGGACATCCCCATGTACATATCGCCTTGCACGTCGGTCTCTGCGTCCGGCTGGGGCAGCACGTCCCGCAGGTCGATAATCCCGTCGAGGCTGTCCACGCCCATATCTGGACTTCCGATAGTCGGACTAGGGGTACGCGAGACTGACGCTTCTGCACTGGGGTCCATCATCTTGCGCGTGTTGTATGCGCTCGGCGCTGCGGCTAGGCTTCCAATATCAGCCATCGCCTCCGGTTCAGGCGCGCCGCGGCCGCCTAGCTTGCTTTCAGCCATCTCCTCAAGAAGATCAGCCCGTTCGTACGCGTCAACGACAGGGAACATTCCTGCAGGATCTTTGTAGACGCTGTAGGTGCCCGGATCGAAATACACCGTCTGACGTGTGCGTTTGGACGTAAACGACTCCAGCGGGCCACCCGCCTGCATGCGCTGTACCATGCCGCCACCAGCCATCTGCTGGACGGGGGCCGGACCTTGCGGCATCGGAGGCATCGGTGCCTGACCTGAGTTCATCCCCATGTCGGTCTTAGGGGCCATGGCTTGCGCCATTCCAGCGATGCCTGCTTGTGGCACTCCTGCCGCGGCGACCACGTCTTCGGCGACAGTTGTCTGGTTCTGCTGCGCTTGTGCGGCGGCCTGTTCGGTCTCCATGCGCTTGCGGCGCTGCATCTCGCCCAAGACAAGGTACTGCGGGACCGACCCGCTGGGCATCTGCATCTCCTGTGCAAGCTGTTGCTGGGAGTAGTCCTTAAGGCGCTCCTGAAGCTGCAGTACGTTCATCATGCTGTGAGACCCCTATAGAGACCGACCGCACCGAGACCGGCACCGAGTAGCTGCTGCATCGGGTTATACGGCACAGACAGCGTCTGCGTCGTGTCCGGCGTGACCGGCACCCCGCGCATAATCATGTTCATGTAGTTCAGCTGTTCTTTCGGGAAGTCGCGCTGTGCAAGGAAGTCTTGATACGCGAGGTCCTGACCACGCTGTTGACGCGCTTCGAGCTGCTGACCGATGGTTTCGAGAAGCTGTGCCGACTGAATGTCGCCTGCACGGGCCATCTCGCCGAGGTTGGCAAGCTGCTGTGCCTGTTCGCTGCTGAAGCCCAGTGCCGCAAGTTGCTGGTCCCGGATACGGGCGTTCTCGTCTGCTTGCGCAGCTTCCACACGGGCGCGTTCGGCGGCGTTAGCGGCTTGAACCCGGGCGGCTTCTTCGACCGAAATGCCCTGCACGCGGGCCAGTTCAGCCGCCTGTGCGGCCTGAACCCGGGCGGCTTCTTCAATGCTGATACCCTGCACTCTGGCAAGTTCAGCTGCCTGCTGTTGCTGGATACGCGCGAACTCTTCAGCGTTGGCCGATTGTACGCGGAACCGGTCGTCTGCGATCTGCTGCTGCACCCGGGCGGCTTCTTCGATACCGATGCCTTGCGCCCGGGCGAACTCTTGTGCCCGTGCTCCTTGAACCCGAGACTGTTCTGCGGCCTGCGCGGCTTGGACCCGTGCCGCTTCTTCGATACTGATTCCTTGCACCCGTGCGATTTCGGCTGCCTGCTGTTGTTGCACCCGTGCCGCTTCTTCAACACTGATACCCTGAACGCGCGCCAGTTCCGCGGCCTGCTGCTGTTGGATGCGGGCAAACTCATCCGCATTGGCGGCTTGGATACGAGAGTTGTCAGAGGCGATAGCGGCTTGGACGCGACCCGCTTCCGAGACACTGAGGTTATTAGCGCGGGCAAATTCTTCCGCCTGCGCGGCCTGCACGCGGGCGGCTTCGTCTATGCTGATGCCTTGAGTCCGTGCCAGCTCTGCGGCTTGCGACTGTTGGAATCTGGCTGCTTCGGCGGCTTCGGCCGCTTGGATACGCGCCGCTTCGGATACGCTGATACCCTGTGTGCGCGCCATCTCTTCGGCTTGCGCACGCTCCCGCTGAAACTGAGCAGCGCGGTCGGCTTCGAACTGTTGCGCCGCTTGCGTGTATCCCCGTTCCAGCCCCTCGGCTTGGATACGTGCCATGCGATCCAGCATGTCTTCTTCAGCAATAGCTTCTTGAACCGCGGCGCGAGACCCGCCAAAGGCTCCAGCCTGTACAGCCTGCGCTGAACGACCTGCCTTGGCCATCTCGTAGTCCTCGCGGGCCTTATCCTTTTGGATGTCCACTACATTCTGGATGTAGGGACTCATGTATTGTTCGGCCTCAGCACTCGTGAACTGCCGTGCTGGATCGAACTCATACGCGGCTACGCCTTCGTCTCCGCGCCGAAAGCCCGTGTACTGTTCAAAGTCAGCGTAGGGATCAGCAGACCCAGCCGAAAAGTCCGTAAATTGCCTCACATCACCTTCAACGAAGTCGGCTGCAGGGCCAAACTCAGACCGTTCAAAACCAGCGTAGGGACTTACCTGTGTCTCACGAAACCCTGCGTATGGGTCCGCAGCTCCTTTTTGGAACCCGCCATATAACGAGAATTGATCCGCAAACGAATCCGGTCGTGCTGCTTGGTATCCGCCGAAAGTATCAAATTGGGTGCCTTGAAAACCCATGTAAGGCGAGGCTTGCCCAGACTGGAAACCCATATACGGGCTAACGCCCGCCGCTTGAAACGACGATGGCCCGAACTGATACGGTGTTGCTCCTGCAGCGATATTCTGAGCGTTTATGAGGTTTTGCCCCGTAACACCCATGGCCGTATCAAGCCCCGGTATGCCCCCCGCTGCCGTTTGCCGGGTTAGGTCATACGCAGCAAGCTGATCCGGGGTAATGTCTGCAATCCGCTGACCCGGATACGCTTCATAGGGCGTGAGAGATAATCCCTCCGCGCGATCCATCATCCGTTCAAAGTACGGACGTGCATACTCGGGAAGATTAGACGTAGTGGTCTTGCTCTCGACCTTCTGCGTGCCGCCGCCCTTGCTACCCATCGGTCAGCTCCATTCTGTATGCGATATAGTCTTGCTTCCAGCCATACCGCTCGTTCCACCGAATCCACGCGCGGCGGCCGTAGCCTTCCATGTGCGTGCACCCGCAATCCTTGGCAAACTGTTCAATCGTCTTTTGCGCCATAGGCAGCCACTCTTTCATCCGGCGACCACCAATCCAGTCAAGTGCCATGGCTTTGCACTGCGGATACTCAATGATCCGGGTAGTTATGGCTGCAACCGGTTTGGTTCCGTCTGTGACAAGCCACAGAATAAGATAGCCGGTGTCTAGGTTCTTCTTTACATCATCTAGCGTGAACTTTCCATTGGCAGTTTTCACCGCTCCAACCAAAAGCTCCTTGGCATCCGGCCAAACAATGTCCACAAAGTCCAGTGGAATAAACCCAAACGTCAGCGATCTATCCTGCGTATCCTTCATGCCGGTAGCAATCCTCCAGCGGCAACCTGCTTAGGCTGTCGAGTCATACCGGTGCGTTCCTGCCGCACCCGAGACATCATACCTTCAAGCTCTGCCGCACCTGCGTCGGTAGAGCCATTTCCGAGTCCGCTGACCACATCCGCCGGGACAATGAACTCTCCATCACTCAGCAGTACGTCCATGGACCCGTCGTCCATTTGTGCGGGAACGAGGTCATCCATACCGTCGCCGGGGCCGCGAATCTGGCCTTCCATGTCGCCGCCTTCCGTGCGGCCCTCAGACACGTCGTTCACGAGCTTGCGAAGCGCGTCTTCACCGTAGGTCTGCACAAACTGGGCCAACACGACCGCAGCCTGTTCTTCTGGCAGCTCCTCGCGGACAGCCTTGATAGTCATGGATACCAACTCGCGCTCGTTCATGCGCGGCGCTGCCGACTCCCGCGGTGCCCGGGGGAACAGCTCGTCTCCTTGGGGCAACTCCGCAATGCCGCCGCCCTGCAACTCAATCGGCCCGCCCATAGCCATGCGAACAAGACCACCTTCGGCGTAACCGGACCCAATCGGATACGGATCGAAATACAAGAACTCGCCGCTCCGGCCCGGATCATAGTCAGCTCCGGGGGTATACCGCTCGCGTTCACGCGGCGTGGCTTGTGGGCGTCCTTTGTATTTCTTGTCGTCGTCCCCTTCGTCCTTCTGAAACAGTCCCGGCATAAGACTGGGAGTCAAAGCGGAACCGAGACCAGCCCGGGTAAGCACCCCTTGTTTAAGACCTTGTTGGTACATGTCTTTGAAGCTCGAACCGGCGGGTAACTTTGCACCGGCCTCCAGTCCCGAGGGCATATTCTTCAGGAAGCCAAACATACCTCCATTGCCGCCGAACAGACCCCCACCTGTGGTGGGTGAAGTAGTCGGAGGTGTGACGGGCGGTGCTACTGCGGGGACACCCGCTGCAGCCTGCTGGGCCAGCGTGGACGTAGTAGCTTGGGTTGCAGCCTGCGTTGCCGCATTTGCTGCGCCCTGCGCCCCGGCCTGTGTGGCCGCCTGTGTTCCGGCCTTTGCCGCTTCGGCTGCTGCAGTTCCGGCTCCGCCACCAAGTGCGCCGCCAAGAACAGCCCCACCAAGACCACCAAGCAGACCGGCTTGCAGGCCTTTGCCGATGTCTCCGGTTTCGATTGCTGTACCAAGGCCAGATCCAACTGCGCCTGCGATGAGTGGACTAAGCCCACCAAGAAGGCCTGCGCCAGCCGCACCCGACCCAAGAAAGCTAAGGATGAGAGGTAGCATGACGCCTCCAGTTCAAAGTTCGTGTGCGTACATTACCACGCAGCATAGCGTTTGTAACTACTGACCACAAATACGTTCGTTCGTTTCGTTGTGGACAATCACGTCCACCAGAAAAGTTCTGTCGTTTTGCACAAGCCAATCGACGGTTTTCTGACTTTCAAACAGTAACGGCTTCGTGATGTCGCAGTAGCTGTCACTGCTGATCTTTACTCCGCACCCACTTACTAGCGCGGTCAGCAAGGTCGCTGTCATCCAAGATCTGCACTTCATCGTTGACCTCCTTGGCGGCGGCAAAGTTATCCAGCCGCTTTTCGTCAATCTTGCGCTTCGTCCGGTCAATGCCGCGCTGTACGCCGCTGGCGTATATGCCGAAAATACCGGCGATGAAGGCCAGACCTATCAGAGCATAGAGCTGCAGTCGTCCAAACATCACTTAATCCCTGCCGCCCATTTCTTCAGACGCTCACGCATGATCCACAACGTGAACAGCACGCTGACTCCCAAGAAGCCAAGAACAATGTACTGCGACGCGCCATCCAGAGCAGACAAGGCGGCAATGCCAGCGCCAGCTTTGGCTGCAATATCCATGGTGCTTGCCTGCATAGTCTTGGACTGAGCTACAGACGTGCGCGGTGCCTCTGCTACCTCTTCAGTGTCCACTATTTCCATCGGTTTCAGGAAGAGCTTCTTTTCGGCTTCACGGCGGCGTACCAGCCCCTTGAGAACCTTACCGCCTGCCTTGTTCCATAGAAGCAAAGCCTTGGCAGCGCCAGCCTTGTCACCCTCGTTGAACTTGCGTAGTGCGCTGGACTTCTTGAACGCACCGGGGCCGATGTTATAGGCCAGACTAATGAACGCGCCGTACTCGTTGTTGTTGATAGGTGCCGTGATGTAGGGCTGTATTTGAAAGCCAAATTTCTCCAGCGTGGCTTCAAGATAGGCTTCAGCCTCGTCCTCTGTGATGACCATACCCGGCACCGGATCAATGCCGACATTCGCTGCAGCAGTGGTGCCGTAGCCGATAGTCCAGACACCCGCAGGGCACTTGTATGCCTTGGCACGGAAGCCCTCGAACTCCTTGATAAGGTCCAGTGTGTCTTGGTTAATCTGCATCATTTGCTCATCAACGCCATCTCTAGGTGCTTGATGGTTGTCTGGGCAGAGGCCAGCTGCGCCTTTAACTCTGCCATCTCAAGCAACAGTTTCTTGTTTTCAGCAGTGACTGCATCCAGCTTTTCAGCCAGACGGTCTACCTGCTCCCGGAGGGTGTCGTTAAACTCACCACGCTCCTGCTTATCGGCAATGCGCGCTTCATGCGCTTGCTTTGCCTTGAGGGCGAACAATTGCCACATGCCACCAGCGCCGACGAGGGCAATAATAATCGGCGTCAGCATATTAAAGTCGGGCATCGAATCGCATCCTTTCCAGCATCTGGCGATGTACCAAATTTGCCAAGTACAGGCTCCATAACGCCATCATAACACAAGCAGAAATATGTGACACCTCATCCCACATGGTCATAGGCGTATGGCTCGGCATGTGCATCTTCATCTGCTCGGCAGTTCTACTATAGTAGACGAAGCCCTTCGGTGCAGGTTCGTGCATGACGTAGAATGACAGCACGCAGCACGACAGAAAGAAATCAACGAGCAAGGCCCGTTTCAGCCACCAGCGCGTCAGCCAAATGGTGGCAATCAAAACTGCAGCGGAGCTACCCATCCATGCCCACAAGATTGAATCTGGAACCATGCCAGAAAACATTCCGGCATAGGTTAAACCAACCATGGAAATGGCGATGTGTTGGGCTGAACCGTTCGCGCTTCGTATTGCGCGGTATGTATCGTGAATCCCCGGCATGACCTCTCCTACGGTACGATCTTCAACGTGCCCGCGTCATTCCAGACGGAACCAGATTCAAGACCAGATGCTGATGTCGGCAGCTCTGTCAAGACCAGCGTTGTATTACGTCCTTCTCCCGGGTTTTGAATCTGTTGCAAAGCCACAGAAAATGCGCGCGTAAGTTCAGCCATGTATTGCTGGCTGTACTCGTTTGGTGGAACCGGAAAGTATGGAAGCGGTAGTTTGCTTGGCATCAGCGTCTCCCGTCTGTGCGGGCATCAACGCGTGGCGTACCCAAGCGCCACTGCACATTCCGCGTATTGGACGAAACCTTAATTCGCATCTGTCGCCCACGAAGACGGAAGAACAACTGCTCCGTTCTGTCTGTAATCGGCGCAGCTTGTGTCTTTACAAAAGTTTCAGTAGCGGCGTCGTTGTAGGTGCCGTCAGGAAAGTTGCGAATGCTGACTGTAAAGTCTACCTGTGGCACGGTTTCCGTAGACTGCATGAACGAGACGTCGGGTATCATGCGCGATATGAACATGAACTCATCCCCGTCTCCAATGTCTATAGGGCTAGACTCGATATACGAGTTTATGCCGACGGTCGGGTTTTGGCTGCCATCATTGATACCGACCTCATGCTCATAAAGGTAATTGTCGGTGCCCGCGGCGATTGGCTGGTCAAATATGCCACGGTCAAACCATGCAGTTCGTGCAAGTGTCCCATAAGCCCAAGTGTTCTCTTCGTAGTTATAGATGACGTACTTGTCTACAAATCCACCACCAGCTGTGGATGGGTAGAACCACCAGATCTCAGAATGCTCGGAGTTCAGACCAGCAAAGACCTTTTCAAACTGAAGCTGGTCGATGTCATCAAAGACGTAGTCCCGCACCATGCAGGGCACCTTCTGCACGGCACCCGTGTACATATAAAACTCAGACTGACCCATCCAGTACACACGATCTTGAACAGCGACAGCGGCGTTCGGAGATGCAATCGTCACGTTTTCAGTAAGTGGATTTATACCGAAGATGTACGGCGGTCCAAGGAATTGCATGCCGTACAAGGTCGTGTTCGTGAACACGAGGATCTGCTGGCGTGTTTCTATGGCGCAGATAATTTCCGACCCGGAACTTAGCGGGAGATCTCCGGCTGTGTTGGTGGTGCTTGTGACATCCCAGTCAGACGCATCTAACTGACTGGAAAAGCGAATAAGCATGGGGTCTTGGACACCGGGATCAAATTGGCTGTCGCAACCGAAAGCGATTACGTGCCCATCTTGGTCTGACACAAGAACTTGCTTCGCTATCGTGGGAGGGTTACTTGCGCCAGCGAGGCTGGACAACGGCACTGCCCTAGACGCAAGTCCACTAGATTTGTCCCAGTAATAGATTCCGCCATCTCGGACGTTAATAATTAGGTCTTCTCCAAAGTTGTCATGGCTCCACAGACGCAAGGTTCCTGTAATCGCAGCCACAGAAGACGCTGACCCCCAGCCGCCACTGCCCCATGTGTCTGTGCCCCAGCCGGTGCCTACGACCGTTGTATCAAGGCCGGTGTTGATCTGGTACGCAGCCGTGACGCTACCGCCGTTTCCGGTGTCAGATGCGTTCGCGGTTACGCTAAGGGTGACTTCGTACTCCGAGGTCGAATTGATCGCCGTGATCTGGTGCTCTGCGTTCAGTACATCTGCGGTCACATTGCCACCAAGGCCAGTGGCCCCGCTGAAGGTCACGAAGTCGTTGACCACAGCGCCGTGATTCACCTGCGTTACCGTAAGAGTGGCACTGCCGTTGGTCGCGGAAAACGGCCCTGTGAGGCTGTCTGTAGCACGAATAGGCGTGATGTCGTTAAAGTTGCCACCGGAGGAGATGTAGTACTTCAGATGTGTTCCAACGCCGATAAATTTGTCCCCTGCAAGGGAAATCCACGGAAGCAACGCACGGCATGTGCCCAAGAAGGTGCTGTTTGAGTGCTTCTGCCAGCCGCCAATCTGCTCTGGGAAACCCTTTTGAAACCTGACCTTGTCACAGTCTCTCCAGCCGCCCTCGTTGCTGTACGAGGTGATTTCGCGGTTGATGCCGGGTTTGAACTGGAGCTTCATGAAGGGCATGGTCTACCTCACAGTGTAACCGTAGCGTCGCAGTCAAAGTACGTCCCGTCTTGGACTTCGTACAGCCGCCCACGGCCTGTCTTGTCTACCATCCAGCCGGAATCAAGGAGACCGTTACCCTGCCGCCCGTAATCAACGCCGCCAGTAAGGGGGTTGTCAAACTCATCGTATCCAGTGGCGCCGGACCCGTCGTTGTTTTGTCTGGAAAACAGGCGCAGGCACGGCATGGGCGCAGAGTAGTTAATGTTGTTGCTGCTTACCAAGCCGCCTCCAGAGTCCACAACGGTCAGCACAGGACTGCGTCCAGACACGCGCTTGAAGAAGTGCCAGATGTAATCGTCATATGTTTCACCGCCCCTGTTGAAGGCAAAGGTGGTCTGCCCCTGTTCAACGGTACATCCCCAAATCTCAACTTCGTAAGACGTGGAGTAGCTTGAAAGCTGCACGGACGGATTCCCCGTTGCGGGACTATGGCTTTGTGCAACACTGAACAATGTCATAATCAGGACATCCCCCGGAACGGGTAGCGTTCCAGTGGTGGTTTGGATGTCAGAGAGAGTGGGTGTGCGCCCGCCACCTCCCCCGGCATACTCAAGGATGGGGTAGCTGCTTTCACCCATCATCTGCATTTGCTGGATCGCGGACATTAGCTGATGTTCCCGGACATTACGCAGACTGTGCCACTGATAAACAAGATCGTCGCGGTCCCCCGTGTTGCGAGCGTGACACTCGCCTTGTCGAGATTGTTGCCAGCAATATACGCCGTGGTAATGCTGCATGTGATCGTGATGTCGCCAGAGGTGTTGTTGAAGATGCTTACAACGTCACCTTCGCTAAAAGTCGCGTCAGGGATTGTGATGCTGCCGCCCGTACCCACTTGGACGTACTTGCCTACATCCCCTGTCGCCAGCGTGTAGCTGGTGGTCTTGGTGCCGACAGCCGGGACGTTCCGGAAGCCAACCTCGTTGGTCCCGTCAGCAGTAGAGTTCGAAAGATCAAGTGCCGGCGTGCCGGTAGAGTTCGAAAGATTAAGTGTGGGCGTGCCGGTGCAATTCGACAAATCCCCTGATGTGGGTGTACCAAGAACTGGCGTCACCAAGGTCGGTGACGTGTTAAACACGACGGCACCCGTTCCGGTCTCGCCGGTAATAAGTGCGGCGAAATTTGCGGTGGTCGGACTGTTTACAAACGCGTCAAACCCGGAGGCTCGGCCCACTAACCCCCACGAGGTCAGATTCGAACTGTAGGCCTGCACGTCATAGCCGATAGCCACGCCAAGATTAGTACGAGCCGCTGCCGCTGTAGAAGCCCCAGTGCCCCCGTCGGCTACCGCAAGGTCGGTGATTCCCGTTATAGATCCACCAGTGATACTGACGCTGGTGCTGTTTTGGGTAGCCATTGACCCCAAACCCAACGACGCCCGAGCAGTAACACCACTTTCGGCTACCCATGTAGACCCGTTGCCGACGATAAAGTTGCCGTTGGTCTTAGCGAGGCCCCCCAGTGCGGTAAGGTCTGCATCATAGGCCTGCACATCGGTACCGATAGCAAGACCCAACGAGGCCCGAGCGGTTGCGCCACTTTCGGCGACCCAGCCAGCTGCGCTGCCAACAATGATGTTTCCGTCAGCGGAAGACAACGCCGCAATCTTAGTAAGGTCTGCGTCATAGGCCTGTACATCGCTTCCGATAGCGAGTCCAAGACTCGACCGGGCTGCGGATGCCGTAGTGCCTCCAGTACCCCCATTGGCGACCCCAAGCGTACCACCGAGCGTCATAGTACCAAACGACGTGATGGGGCTTCCTGAGACTGTCAGCCCTGTGGTCCCGCCGCTCAGACCAACCGAGGTAACCGAACCGTCCCCGGAGCCAGTCGAGACAAACTGCAGCGTGCCATTACCATCCGTGGCTAGAACATAGTTGGCCGTGGAGTCCGCGGTAGGAAGGGTAAAAGTGCTCAAGAACGCAGCGCTGTTCGCGTCGTATGCCGCTACGTCTACGCCGATTTCGAGGCCAAGATTAGACCGCGCTGCCGCCGCTGTGGAAGCCCCTGTCCCACCGTCTGCGATAGCGAGGTCGGTAATTCCAGTAATAGACCCGCCAGTGATACTAACACTGGTACTGTTTTGTGTAGCTACTGTGCCAAGGCCAAGCGACGTGCGCGCAGAGCTGGGAGTCTCTAGCGCCCACGACGTTCCGGTACCCACAATAAAGTTATTAAGCGTAGGAGCCAACGCAGCGATCTGGTCGAGGTTTACGTCCCACGCCTGTACATTGCTACCAATAGCCACTCCGAGGTTAGTACGTGCATCCGCGGCAGTAGATGCTCCAGTTCCACCGTCTGCTACAGCAAGGTCCGTGATGCCAGTGATAGAGCCACCAGTAAACGCAACACTGCTGCTAGACAGCGTGGCGGCCACCGAGCCACCTGTGATGCTGACGTTATTGCTGTTTTGAGTTGCAATGGTTCCAAGACCAAGGTTTGTTCGCGCAGTGGAGGCACTGTTGACGTCAGACAAGTTATTGGACGCCAATAGGAAATCTCCGAAATTGGCAGTAAGATCCACAACCTGTGCCGTCGCACCGCCGCCATCTGCGTATACGACCGCGGCTTTGCCATTGGTAACAGTGACGTTACCCCCCGACCCTTGGGTAAGAACGACAGCCTGCCCGCTGTTGTTCTGGACAAAGAACAGCTTAGTCTGGTCGTTCGGGCTGATAGTTACAGTATTGGTGCCGGTCGGAGAACCTGCGAACACAAGGACCGCATAGTTGGCGTCAGAAAGGGTGCCATCTGTTGTCGTCAGCGTGTGTGTGGTGCCAGACAGCGATATTTCCTTGACGCCCTTGGTGGCGGCATCAAGCATCTGCAGGTTCACGTTGGTGTTATCGCCCCATGTGCCACTGTCGGCACCTGTGACCATCAAGCGAAGCCCATTGATGTTCGTGTAGCTTGTCATGTCGGCCTCTTATGCGGCTATGTCGTCCCAACCATCACCAGACGGCGGAACTATTTCTGTCCATGTGCCCCCAGAGGGTGGCGTTACTCCAGACCAAGTTACAGGCGGTTCTGGTGCTATTGGCCCCCAAACTATCACAGACGGAGTTGCTAGGGTAGCCTCAACACCAAGCAGAGACACAACAGCAGAGCCTATTACAGAGGCTGCGCCAACGGTCCCCGTGGCAGTAACACCTGTAACGGGAGCAGTAGCACTGATAGAAATTACAACGGAGCCAATAGCGCCAGACGCTTCAACACCTGTCGGGGAGACGTTGGCGGCAGCAAGTACCGTGACACTGCCGACAAAGCCAGTTGCCGATACTCCAGAAGCATTAACATTTGCCGGGACAGAGGCAGTGACAGAGCCGATCTGACCGGACGCAGATACGCCCGTAGCAGATACGTTTGCCGTCCCCACGACCGCAGCCGTGCCAATCGCGCCGGAGGCGGAAACGCCAACTACGGTCGTGTTGCTGTCAGCGGAAACGGTCAGGGTGCCTGCCGCGCCAGTCGCGAAGACGCCCGTAACGGGGACGTCTATGTCTATACCCTCAAGGATAGATACAGTGCCGACCTGTCCGGTTGCCTCAACACCCTCAAGGATGACATCTGGGTTAACGTCAACAATGCCTACATTGCCTGCACCAGAAACGCCTGTTGCCACCACATTGGCCGTGCCAACCATAGTGATGGAGCCAACCGCACCGGACGCAGGGACGCCTGTGACTGTGGTATTGCTGTCAGCAGACACCGAGACAGTGCCAGCCGCACCAGTGGCGGCAACGCCGGTTACAGATACACTGGCCGCGCCTACAACAGATAGGCTTCCTACACTGCCTGTAGCCTCAACGCCGGTTAGAGTAACGGCGGTTTCACCTTTCAGGCCATCATCGGCAAGCGGCGCGGCTGATAGTGGGGCGAAGCCAAGCATCTATTTACTCCGTAGTAGCAGCATTCCCAGCAGCGATGGCTGCATCAATCGGAGCCATGTCCTCGGTCGTCCAGAAATCAGCGCTGCGCATAACCTCAAGATGCTCCACATTGCGCTCGATCACTGTATCGTCGTCTGCATACTGATCAGGGTTGGCGATTGCATCGTTTATGATCCATACGCTGTCGAGGCAGGCGCTATAGTGCTTTGCAATGCGTTCTGGTGTCAATTCATCTTCCATTTTATATCTCAAAGTTTAGTGGGCCAAGTGACTTCGTAAGGGAAGCCTGCTTGTCCTGTTATATCACGAAGGGCTTGGCGGTACACTTCCCATTCCAATGGAATGTTGGTGCCTTTCTCAGTGTGCATAATAACAATCCAATCAGTGTCTTTTAGAAGCCCATCACGTCTATTACGGATGTTGCTCTGGGCCTGTTCTAATGGCAAGGCTTCCAGCACATACGATAAAGACCAGTTGCCAACAGAATCTTGTTCGAAATTGCCATCAACAAGTTTCCATGAGAGTGAATCGTACTCACTTGGTGTTGGGCGAGTGTACGGATACACATCGTAGCTTGCCAAGAGTGCATCAGGTATCTTCTTGGGAAAGGATGTTTGCGGATTATCACGGCGCAGTTGTCCCAGTGTGTATTTGGCCGGGACGCCGTTTGTAAGTTTCAGGTACATTATTCTCTGGCCTCCTTAGCCTCAGTCAAAAACCGCCGTGACGGCTCTCCAAACGTCATTTCCACCGCCGCCAAACCCGCCGGGGTCATCTGATGTTTGCTCGGCAATTTTATACGCAATCGCCGTAGACGAAGATTGAGAACCACTACGATCTTCAGCGCCACTAAGTTCCCAACCGACCGGCGCTGTCATTGTAACCGGGTCGTCGTCTAAATGCCCGGTGGCAATCCACAACCCACCACTTGCAGTTAAGCTGGGGGGATTAGGCATACCAATATTAGCGAAAGCAACAGCTGAATTTACAAAGCTGCTCACCCCTCTGAAGACAGACGCAACAACTGATAACCCTTCCCAGTATTCGTCATCGTGATCGTTCCACGGATTAGCATCTCCCGCCTGCACAAACCGATAGCCCACGAACCAACCGGGGTCGCTTTGACTAGATTGATTGTAAATGTTGGAAAATGACATACCCTCCCACCGAACATTCCTGCCCCCTCTGGAAAAGCTAAACGCTATAACAACAAGGTCTCCGGGCGAAGCGATTGATAAAACGTCTAACGCCTCAGCGCTGCTATTCCAAACGCCCACATCCGCACCGCTTTTGGTCACCGACCCAAGATGCTGTATGCCACTACCGCCGCCGCCGCCGCCGCCACCAGCCCCAGCACGAGCCATCAACAGCTTCTGTGCAGAAGTAATCATGCCATCGCATCCCCAGCGAGGAAGCCATACCAAGTAGTGCCGCCGTCCACTGTCATAAACGTGTAGATGTCCTTTTCACCGCTTGCAGGCGCATCAGGAGCCGTGCCACCAGCCCAGTCAACCGATGCAGGCCATGTCAGCGTGTGCGTGCCTCCAGCCGTGATGATGAGACTGAACGTGCCGACCTGACCTGACGATGGTGCGCCAGTGAAGGTAAACGTGGTATTGCCAGATGTGGTCAGCGTGTAGGTGTCTCGTGCTCCTACGTCCACCGATGGGGTGGTGCCTGAGAGGGCAGCACTGGTGTTGTCGATACCTGCACCCGGAATACGGAAGCGAGTAATGCTCGTATTCCCCAGCGTGATCTCGTTGGAGACTGTGGCAGAGGATGCGTCAGAGCCTTGGCCGATGACGATCTGGTTAGAGCCTGTAGTGGTGGCGTCACCAGCAGTCTCACCGATGAAGATGTTGTCTGTGCCAGAGGTTACGGCGAAGCCTGCTTGATACCCAATGGCGATGTTATCACCAGAAGCATCAGTAGCCACCCCAGACCCCATAGCATCTTGGCCGATGGCGATGTTACGTCCGCCAGTAGTAGCAGCATCAAGAGCATCAAGGCCAATCGCAATGTTGTAAGACCCAGTTGTAACGGACCGCGCCGCATCTTTGCCAATAAAGGTGTTTCCTATACCTGAAGTAACGCTTGTTCCGGTTGCAGAGCCTAAAAATGTATTCCAAAAACCCGTTGATACGTTTTCACCAGCTTGAAATCCGATGGCTACATTTCGTCCAGCCGTAGATGATGCTACACCATACCTCATGGCTCCAGTGCCGACTACAGTGTTTGCCGCGCCAGTTACACTTGTGTTCAAAGCCCTAGAGCCGACTACAGTATTATCAGCGGCGCTTACTAAATTAGCACCTGCGTTATAGCCCACAAAAACACTATCGTCAGTCGCCGTTGCATCCTGTCCCGCATTTCGTCCAACTGCCGTAGTATACCTAGTAGCGCCGAGTGATGGGATTGCGCCCTGCCCAAGGCCAACCGAAAATGCTGGTGTAACAGCGTCCGACAAGTCACTTAGGCTAGTGGCACCACCAGCCGTAATCCAATCATAGTCACTACCGTTCCACGACAGCACCTCACCAGTCGTAGCTGTGCCAGTGTTCAGGTGGGTGTCAACGTCACTGTCGGTGTATCCGGGCGTAGCTATTTCAAAATTAGGATACGTTCCGCTGGCAGTAATCGCCCCAGAACCAGTGATGCTAACCGTCTGATCTGGCGCAGAGTTTGTAATTGTCGAACCAGTGATGCTTATGCCAGTGCCTGCGGTCAGGTCGGCTTGTTGCAAAATATCCTCGGCAGCAGCCGTAACATACACTACAGCGTCACCCGACAGGTTCAACAAGCTGCCTGTGCTGCTTTCGTCCAGCGTCCGCGACAGGGTGGTGCCGGTCGCCGTGTAGGTGCCTGTTCCAATCTCCCAAGCCGTACCGTCCTCAATGACATAACGCACGGTCTCCCCGTCAGCCACGCCAGCATCACCAAATGACTGATAGCCGCTTTCAGCAGAGCCAAGAGTGATGGTCCCTGTACCAGTCGTGGCCGTGGACATCTTGGCGCGGTTGACGAGTTTGACCATGTTTTAGCCTCTTACGCGATGCGGATGATAGCGTTCGAAGCATCCGCTGTTGGGAACAGAATCTGGAAGTCGCCAGCCGTAGAGGTCTTGTCAGACCCAAAATCAAGCACAGCAACAGTGTCTGTTGTGCCTGTGCCCCCGCCAGTGGTGGTGTTGTAGATCAACGCGCCACGGGCCGTGATGGTTGCCGACGTGAACGTGATGTCTGCAAAGTCTGCAAATGCGGTGGTGCCACTGGTAGTGGGCGTGATGTTCGTCAAAGTTCCGCCGCCCGCAGAATACGATCCGGAGTTGCTGACCTCGTTGGTGGAGGTGTAATCTGTGGTCGCTGCGGTAAAAGACGCACTGTTGGTGTACAGAGCAATCTTGAACGTGTGGCCGGTGGAAGCCGTGAAGTCGTGCTTGGCCTGAAGCAGTTCCTGCTTGAAGCTGGTGCACATGAAGTTGCCGGTGAACGCCATTTAGAGTCTCCTGATAAGTTCGGCCAACTCTGGCTGGCCTGCATCCATAAGGGCATTATACACAGTTGTGCGGTCACTGTTAATCGCTTGCTTCAAGTACAGCATTATGAGGTGCTGCACCGTCCCGCGAAACGCTTCTGCCTGCTCTCGGATTGGCGCAGGAGCAGAGGCGGACACATGCACGATCTTTTGAACGCACTGTTCAGCCAACTCTTCCGGCGTAAACCCACGGCGGTCAGTGGTTCTGACGCCAACGGGGCCTATCTCCATCATGCCAAGACTCATTGCTTAGGCCTTATAAGTTGACCGGAGCGATATTCGTCCGTCGTTTCCTTTGCCTCTCCAAGCTGCTTCAGGCCCATCAGGCTTTCCTCGAACCGCTTATCATAATAAGACATCAGATCCTGTGCGCCTTTCATAAACACATAAGCCTCGACAAGCGCTCCGTACAGAAGACTAAGCTCCGCGTTTACACTAAGCCATGTGGTGCCGCTGTCAGCGCCCGCGGTAATACTTGTAGGGCGGTACAAATAGTGAAGCTCGGCGGTGTACGATCCATCTGCGGACGGGGCCACGATAAAGTTGTCCACATCAAACTGTGCGTAATACCGAGGCACGCCAGTATCAGCCGGGTCTGGGTTCACCTCCTGCACAAAGTTCGCAGACTTGAACAGCAGAAACTCCTTATCGCCTGACGTACCAGTCAAGCTCAGCGACCAAGGCGCTAGGAAGTCAGACGGGCACGGGAGGTACTGAGAGCTAGAGGACAGAGTGGCAGTAGCGTTCTTGCGGAACAGACTAAGCTGCACACTCTTCAGTATCCTCTCCTCCGCAGAGCGAATAAACACAGGAAGATTGCTGACGAAGGTGCTCTCCGTGTTTTCAGCGTAGTCCTGAATTGCCTGCTTTAGCTCTGCGTAGGTGAAGCTCATGGGTTATGCCTTGCTGTACTTGCCACCCTTGGTGGCTGCGCCCATCCCACGGCACGTGCCGCCGGACTTCTTCTTGACGACGCCGCCGGACTTTTTCTTGACGACACCCCCTTTTGCAAGCCCGGAGGCTTTCCGTGCATCACGCGTTTTCTGCTTCATATCCTGCATACCCTTTATGCGGTGCGCCTCAGAGACTTTACCGCTCCTCAGTTTTTGCCTGAGACGATTTGCAGCGGCCTTGTCCAGATCGCCACTAGTCTCTCTAGCATTGATTTTAGAGTTCACCGCTCTTGCAGCTTTGATAATTTTTGACGCTTTCTTTTCGTCGCGGTTGTACGGACGTGCAGTTGAATTTCCACCGGGCATTTCATTCTCCATCGGTTGTGGTGACAGTGACAGTTCCAACAGATGCTACCATATACTGGGCAGGATTGCCTACGGGATTCCACCCCCACAACGCCCGGCTTTCCTGCAGCGAGGTGTCGGGTCGTGGATCAACGAGCGATTGTGGGTCAAAAATTTTAACTCGCCCAAGGAAGTTCTGCGGGTGATCGGGGTCCACGACATCCTTACCGACACGCATGCCTGTCTTAACGCCGTCCTTGTATTCCCACACAAGGTCAGCAAGTGGGTATCGAAACCCCGTTTTGTCACAGTAACCGTATGCGTATTTACCGGCAGCGCGAGGCATTAGATGTACCCCATATAAGGAACGAACCTAGACGACGAACGATCTTCGTCTTCACTTGCGGCAAGGGCAAACTGTTCGTCATAGTCGGCCTTGAGTGCTGGTACCCGAGGCGCGGCATCCGGCTTCTTCATGGCAATCTGATAGGCAAGACCAGACACAAGGGCGGGTACAAACCGCGGCGGGATAGCTGCCGAGGTTCCGATACCAGACGCCAAACCATCAATACCTTTCAAGCGATAGTAGAACAGCGTATACGATGTCGTAGCGTCAGGAACCGGCCATAAAGTAACAGTGACGTCACTGATATTACGCGCCACATAAATCTGTGTCGGGCGTCCAGTTGTGTTCTTGTTGGTCTGTTGTGCGTACGTGGATACGCTAATCCGCTCCAACGACGTGTCAACCTGATTGACCCCGCTACCAGTACGCAGCTGATGCTCTATCAGATCAATCGTATCTGTAGGCATCGTGTACGAGGCTGTACCCGCGGTCAGAGCTTGTGTGCCAGACTCAATCGTGAAGAGGTTCAGACCCCGGTTTTGCCATTCAAGAGTCAGCAAGTTCAGACTGCGTCGGGCGGTCTTCAGGTCGTACCCCGTACGCATTTCGAGGCCTGCGCGCTCGTAGGCCTCCTCAAACAGCTCCGCAATATCAGGTACGACTACAGCCATCAGGTCTTCTTCCTATGCCGTGCGGTTTTCTTCGCAACCGTCTTTGGCTGCTTGGAGAACTGCTTTCCCTTTTTTGTGTCCTCTCGCTTCTTGCGAGACGTCGCCGCGTATTCAGACGCGGACAAGGACTTGATCGCGTTCTCCGGCAAGTACCGCTCGCCAGTCGCTGTGGGGCCTTGCGTGGAGGGCTGACCAGACTTGGTGCGCCACTTCTGCTTTGTCCACGCGTTCAGAGACTTCTGCGGGGCCTTCACGACGTGTACCCTCCGCCCTTGTCCTTGTACTGCTTGGCAAGCATCTGGGCCTTACGAGCAGACCACTGCCCGGGCTTGCCGCCCTTGCCACCCGCCTTGATACTCTCGAACAAGCTCTTGCGCATCCCGGGATTCGTGTAGTTACCAGACTCGTTGACCCGACTTTCGGTTTTACCTCCAGTCTTCATGGGCTTGGTGCCCTTGTACCCAGACGCGTACGCGGCACGCCCCTGCCGTTCGGCAGCGGCTTTGGTCTTGTAGACCTTGCCTTTGCTACCCCACTTGTAGCCTCCGGGTACTTTTTTGACCGGCATTACCGCATAGTCCCCTTGGTCTTACCCCGCTGGCAGACACCGTCTCCACGGACCCGGCCGCCGGATTTCATCTTCTTCATGCCCGTCACTTTGCGCATTAGAGGGGCTGCGTCCTTACGAGGGGCTTTATCCTTCGCCACCGCCATAGCCTGCGCTACGGCCTGTTCCATAGCCTGCTTGCCTGCCTGCGGTGTGGCGGAGTAGTTGCCCTCAGCGTCAGGCATCATGCCGCCCGCCTGCATCTTCTTGGTGCCTTTGCAGTTCATGCGGTTTCCTTTCATCTGGCTGCCCATCTGGGCACGCGAAATAGCCATCAGCACTTCCAGCGCTTGCGCGCCTGCCTCAGTCGGCTGTTTGGATCTTTGGCCGCTTTGGGAAACTGCTTCATCTGTCCAGCGGAGCGTGCGCAGAACGACTTACGTCGCTTAGCCCTTTTACCCGTTGGGTTATCTTCGGTCACCGCGGTCTGCAGTTTGGACCCGGGGTTCTTCTTTCGATACGCGGCAACGCCTTTTTTGGTCATGCCTGCGCCCTCAGAGGTCTTCCGGTAGTTTGCGCCCTTGCCCTTTGTGGTTCGGGCAATCGGCTTATCGCGTTTCTCTTTAGCCATTGCTAATCAGAACCCCCTCAAATGTAGCGGATACCGCGTTGATCTGGTTCTTGTTACAAATAGCACGGACCTCAAGGTCGCTCTTCTCAGGGAGGCGAAGAGGGTAGGTAAACGGGAACAGAAGCTCCCCACCAGTCACATCGACCTTGACGGTGGTTCTGAACACACCACCGGGCTGACGAACCATGAATCGGATCGTCATGTATGCCCCAGCAGTATCTGTTCCGTGCGTGGCCGTACCGCTGGAAAGGTAAAGCGTCTTACCAGCAGGCACAGTATAGACCGCCATTAGAGTTTGGTTTTCACCAGCCGTAATCTGGGCATACGTTGTGCCGCCATTGGCGACGGTGATATTGCCTGCGGGTGCCGTTGCGCCAGAAACAAAGGCCCGGAAAACACGCAGGAATGTCTGTGTGGTTGTGGCCGTTCCGCTGGCGTTCAGGGTGACCTCTTCATTCACCTCGACGCAATCCGCATCAAGTCCGTAGACCTGAACCTTTACACCAGAATCAGTTGCACCGCTTGCCGATGTAACAGTCATGGCAACAGCGGAACCCGGATAGGTATAGATACCACCACCATCCCATATGGTCTCTTCGACATTGATGATGTTGGAGTTGTACCCATACTTGAACAACGTGTTGTGCAGATAAATCTGCCCACGCGCAGCTTGAAGCTCGAACGGCTCAGACGTGCCGACCCGTGTGATAGAACTTATCTCAGCCATCCGAGCCTCTCTTAGTTGTAGAACACCGTCATCGCAGTGATGTTTGTGAACGCAGAGACGTAAATGTCGCTAACGCGCAGTCCATCCGCCGGTATGTTAACCGAATGCGAATCCGACGCCAGAAAATCCAAGTCCAGAACCGTAGCACCGCCGCTGCCATCAGTAATGGTCAACCGAGGAGTGCCTGTTGTGGTCAAGACCTGAATCTGCCGAATACGGGCAGGGCCAACGGCCACAGAGCCGGTGCCCGTTACCCGCTTTGACTGTACGTCAGAGCTTGCCATAGGTCAGTCGCCCTTCTTCGTCGCGGTTTTCTTGGTGCTCTTAGGGACCGCAGGCTTTGCTGCGGCCTCCCGTTCAGCCAGCTCCTCCTTGGAAGGAGCCTCCCATTTGATAACGCCCATAGCTCACCTCACGATGCCGCGATGGTAGCGCCAGTATCCGAACGCTTCCAGTTGGTGCCGTCCGAAAACGCGAGAATCGGCGAACCAGCAGCGCCATTAGAAACGTAGATTAGCGTCCCTGCGCCTGCCGAAGCGGCGGAAGGTGCGCCTGCCACAGTGTAGGTGGGAACGGTGATCGCGCCAACGACGTCACCTGTCACATCGCCCGTCACGTTACCCGTGAAGCCGTTGTTTGAAACAACCGGACCGCTGAAAGTAGTCGTACCCATGTGCATCTCCTGTCGTGGGTCAAGTCAGCCACCCTATGCGGCTGTCAGGGATGCACGCAGCATACACTCGTACAGAATAAAAAGAAAGGGGCCGCCGAAGCGGCCCCAGTTTGGAAGACAGTCATGTCAAACAGGGAGGAGTTTAACAAGACCAGACTACCAAACTTTCACGGTCACGTCACGCTTTATGCAGCGCCCGGCGAACCATAGATGCCCAGCGGGTCCGAGACGCCGAAGCTGTAACGCTCACGGGCCTTGTAGCGGACGTTGCCGGTGTCGAAGTCACCGTCCATCGACGTTGCCATCGGCGTACGCACAAAGTGCTTCATACCGTTGGGGATGTCGGTGGTCAGGAACCAAGCATCGTTGTCGGTCAGGTAGTGGTTTACACGGTACCCTTCCGGAATCGACCCGTTCGACTTCAGAGCGTTCAGATCGTTGTCGGCGGTGCCAACACGAAGCTCGGTCTGCAGCAGACGAGTTGCAACGAACATCAGCGCCGGAGGAACGATCAGCTTACGCGGACGGGCCGCGATCAGCAGACCACGCTCGTCAGTGTACGCAGCGATGTCGATCACTGCCTGTTCGAGCGAGGTTTCGTTCAGATCCGAAGCTACCGTCGGGCGGTTCGAGTTGTTCGAGCCGGTGACCGTCGGGTGTGAGGTCGAGAACAGGGTAACACCGTCGCCCGAGTTGAACGAGGTGAAACCGGTGTTCAGCAGCGAGGCTGCTTTGACCTGCTTGGTATACGCCATGGCACGTGCAAGCGCCTTGGTGTAGCGAGCCGAGAGCGAGTCGTACAGGTTGTCTTCCATCGCCTCTTCGGTGATGGAGAAACCCATAGCGACGGTCTCGTGGGTGTAACGAGCAGTGAATGCTTCCTGCGCGTTGTCGTAGGAGATCGCCTCACCTTCGGCCTTGGTCGGTGCAGCACCGAAGCCCGAAAGTTTGACTTCTTCCTCGAACGAACGTTCGGAGTTTTCAGTCTCGTAAATCTCAGCGTGCTCGCCTTCATAGGAGTCATACTCCATGCCGAAGAGCGCGTTGAGGCCGGGAAGCAGCTCTTTAAGGAGCTGGGCGCGCGAAATAGCCATCAGTCAGACTCCTTATGCTACGCCAAGACCAGCAGTGTACGCATGCGACGACGGGTTAAACTTAACCAGTACGTCGGTGTACGCATCACCAACAGTCGAAGTAGTGCTGTCCACAAAATCCACGACCTTGAAGGCAATGGTTGCGGTGGTAGCACCGGTTGCAACGTCAAGCGAAATACCCGACACACCGGTCGCCGTGGAACCCGCGCCCTGATTGACCGCATAGTTCAGGTGAAGACCAGTCTGAGCAATCGACGCATCCGCTTGGATCATGAACAGAGTGTCCGGATCGTCCACGACATACGCGACAGCGTCAGAAGCGACAGTGCCCGACGGCCAGTAGTTCTGGGTACGAAGACCCGAAACAGCATCAGTGTAGGCGCAGCCCACAAAGACACCCACTGTACCAGCGGGGAAGGCGTCGGCGGCGGTGCCGACATTGGTCACCTTCGTGATGGTGCCGTCAGTGTGCACTTGCACAATGTCACCATTGAAGATGTTGGCTGCATAGCCCGATGCAATCTTGATCTGCCGTGTCGAACCAGCGAAGGGGCGACCACCGATAAGATTGACCGGACGCAGACCATAGGGAGTGGCAGTGGTAGCCATAGTTCTCTCCTTGTTGCGTCAAATGGCAATTACTTGCCAAAGCTAGTCCGCGATGATCGTTCCGGTTTAAGAACGGGCATGCGCGGATCAGACTCGCGGAGGTAGTTACGATCCACAGAATCCATCTGCTGCTTGGCCTTTTGAGCCATCTGATCGTTTCTGTCCTCTACGATTTCGGTCGGGATAGAACACAGAAGCAGACCGCCGACTTCGATGTTGCCTTTAAAACGTGAATCCACGTCCGACATCACCATAAGTTCCGGATGGTCCTCGGCTCTGACTGGTGTGTAACCCTCACGGAAGCGCATAGACACATTTCGGTTGTCTGCCTCACCAAGCGTCGAGGTGCGAATCCAACGAAAGCTCAAGCCATCTTTGGGTTCGGGGGTGGGCAGGGCCGAGGGTTGTTGCCATGTCCGCTTACGTTCACCCGATTCACGGGTTTCAGTTGTGCGTGGGGTCCGGTCAGCCATTTCTCTGGTCCTTCAGTAGTTGCGCCGCGTACTGTTCAGGTTTCAACCCAAGGCGCTTGGCGAGAGCAACCTGAGTGGAGGTCAGTTTGACTTTGCGTGGATTTGTTGCGCTGCGAGCAGCAGGGGCCACCACGTTGGCCGTTTTCCGAGGAGTAACGTCAACCTCTTCCGTTACACCGCCGAAGCGTTCGGGGAAACGCTTGCGCATTCCCTCGTTAATCTTAGCATAATACGTATCAGTGTTTGGATCAACACCACTACGTACCAATCGTTCATGAAGCCCGTAGGCTGCACCGGTCATCTCTTCATCCTTGCCAAACCAGTCGTTGTCAGCAAGCCATGCACGCTGGCGATCATCCAGCTGCGGAACCGGCGGGTTCTTTTGCTGGTACTGCTGATACGCCTGCTGAAGCCGTTCCGGGCTATACTCCGGCTGGACAGGCTGCGGACGCCAATTCTGCACGCGAGACAAGCTGTTCTGAGCTTCGACGAGGCGCTGCTGTGCCTCAACAAGCCCGTCGGAGTCACCGGCTTCGTACGCCATTTTGTAATCGCGTTTGGCCCGCTCTACTTCGGACTGATAGCGCATCTTTGCGCTTTCAACGACACTGTTCTGTCCCTTAGAAAGACGCTCACTGAGTCGCTGGTTTTCTTCGGCGGCACGCTGTGCGTACTGAATGGCCTCCTCTCGGAGACGGATCGCTTCTTGCTTCTGTCGTTCGGCTTCATGATACTCGAACTTCAGTTGCTTGATGCGCTTCTGCACGGACTCGCTGTACTTCTCGACTTCATCATCGTCGGGAAGGTCTGCTTTATGGTCCTCCGCGAGGCGCGGTCTCTCTTCCGCGGGAACGTCATCTACGACTTCCAACTCGAAATCGTTGTCGTCGCGGTCGATCTGGTCAGTTTGTTCAGTCATAGCTTATGCCCTCGTGTAGCCGCGAGGGTCGTCAACGACGGCCTCCACAGTATCGTCGTTGATGAGGCGGAACTCTTTTCCGCCAACCTTGAAGCGGGTTCCGGAGTAAGACCGGAAGATCACGAAGTCTCCCTCCTTACACCACGGCCCGTTCGGAAAACGATCACGGTCTGCGTACGCCTCACTACCGGCCTTCATCACGAAGCCAATAATGGACGCGGTAGACTCCGCGGCTTTCAACTTGTCGGGCATATAAACGCCACCTTCGGTCTTTTCATCAACCTCTAGCGTGGCGATCAGGAGCCGGTATCCTTTCGGTTCCGGCAACTTGTGAACGATACTCTCGTCCACCGCAGTGGGTGTATACATGCTTCCCTCTGTTCGCAGTGATTAAGGCTCACCGTTGCCTGCCCCGGCCCATCCGGGGTCGCCTCCGTTAGGAGGATATGTGCCGCTCTATCAACTCGCGGAGATCATCCTCAACCACATTGAACGCTTCTAGGCGGCCAACGATCCGCTGGTATCCGTCGTAATCTTTGACAGACCCAGCAGCGAGGTAGTCTTTAAGTTGCTCGCGGTATTCAGTCACCTTCTTTAGAAGGAGTTGTAGTTCGTCCAAGGTTTGCTCCCTTTGCCAAGTCAGTGGCAATCTTCACGCCCAGCTTCGCACCTTCTGTCTTCTCTTTGCGAGAGTTGGCGTCCAACTGCGTAGCCATACGGGCGCTGATATTCGCAGCATCACGCTGCATGTCGGCGTCGAGACGCTCCTGCTGAACCGCCAAGTTGCCTGCCTTTGCGGCGGTGTCCATCTTGAAGCGTTCCAGCTCCATGATGGCGTTGTGCTTCGCTTGATCCTCTTTCAACTTGATCTCGCGGGCTTTCAACTCCAGCTCCGCACGCTGGATCTGCGTAAGCGGGTCCTGCTCTTGCTGCTGGGCCTGCTGCTGTGCAGCCTCTGCTTGGTTACCCTTGAGCAGCTTGTCTGCGGCCATAGCCGCCATGCGGGACACTTCAAGCTCCACATCCTCGGGCAGCGGAGCCTCCGGATTAGGCAGTTCGACACCAAGGCGTTTCTGTATCTCCACGCGGTACTGCAGGGCGATGTGCTCGGTGATATGCGCCGACATAGCGTTCATGATCGCAGGCGCGAAGGGTGACTGTCCGACCATCTGCTGGATCTTCGGGTCTTGAGCCATAGCCATATGGACCTGAATGTGTGCTTGGTGGTCCTGATACGCAAAGGCCTTAACCGGCTCCTGCTTGAGGATCGCCATGTTTTCAGTGACCGGATCAGCAGGCTTGATGTCGTCAGGCAACTTGATGATGTCGTCTGCGTCCTGAATCCCCAGCACCTCCAGCATCTGACGATGTAGCTTACCCATATCATAGAGCTGCGGAGCCTGCTGAGCCAACTGCAGTGCAGACTGATACTGCACGACTCGCTGCGCCATAGTCGCGGCGTTCGGATCAGACACGGGGATTACGTCCACACGACCGTCGAAGTCTTCGATTCGGTTAAAGGTCTCGCCGTCTTCGGCCTCCATGTAGGAGTATTCGGCGGGCATGTAGTCGTGGATTACACGAGCCAACAAACGAAGCTCGTTCTTCATGGCGGCATGCAGGCGAGCCTGTACACCCGACATGACCTTCAGAGACCGTTCGAGCAGGGCCAGTGTCGTACCGACCGGTGCTTCCGGGTTCATATTCCCGACCTGAATATCGGCCACGGAGCCAATGCGGCGTCCTTCCTCAACCACATTTCCCAGCAGTTGGTACAAGACACCCGACGGTTCTTTATACGGTAGGAACGTAATAGAATCGCGAATGGCTCCGCCCGGGATGTCAACGTCTCGGAACTCTCCCGGCATGATAGGCGTATCGTCCCCACGAATACGCATACCACGGGCTTTAAGACCGCCGGGAAGGTTAGACAATGTGCCTGCGTCGATCAGCTGGCGCATGATAGACGTTGCAGACTTAGCCAGACCACCAATCAGATGGATCAGACCTGTACCGTAGAACCCAAGGCCCGGCAGATACTTATAATGCACGAAGTGCATCAGCTTCTTTTTCTTCGGGTCGTCTTCGTCATAGTTGCGACGAATCGACAGCACGGTACGGGACGACTTGTCGATAGTAATAATGTATGGCCGTGCAACACCGTCAGGGTCGTCAAACCCCTCCGGCATGTTCATGTCCACGTGCATCTCTAGCAACGTATGACGGTCGTCATCGTCCAGTGTGGCTTCTTCCCCGTCGAGATCATCATACTTCTCTTGGATGTCAGAAATATCTGCGGTGGGGGCAGGAAGGTCTACATCACGATAGAAGCCGCTGATCTGCAACTTCAAGATTTCGTTGGCGTCCTTCTTCATGACGTGCGTATAGCGCGAGCAGGTCTGTAGATCAGACGCCCCATACGACACCACAAAGTCCTCTACGGGCACGAACATAGCCACCGGGCGCTCCCGGATCGGATCATAGTAGACTTTCTTAAACGCAGAACCAGCCAATGGGAGACGGAACAACATCTGCTCCATTTCGTCACGGTATTCTGTCATTTCTTCGGTTAGCTGATAGTTCAGCTCGTTCTGGACGCGTTCGGCCTGCTTGAATTTTTCAGGCGTCAACTTGCCGAGAATCTTTGACTTCGCAGGGCCAGAGGCAGGGAATATCTCACCCATAGCTTGCGCTTGAAACCGCACAACGGCTTCCGTAAGCAGGGGGTGGAACACCCCCGACGCACCCTGCCATGGCTGACTACGATCTTCGACCTTGAAACCCAAAAGGTCCAGACCCTTCATGTACGCCGCGGCCCAATCCTTGCGAGACCGACGATCAGCCTCGAACTCCTGAACCAACTCGCTGGCCATCGACTCCAGTATATCTTCGTCAATGAAATCAGCGAGGTTCGCGGTATGGTCCGGACCAAGAAGGGCATCACTGACTCCGCCAGTGAAATCAAGGATCATACCACCATCATCGGTTTCGATAGAGATTGCATCCGGATTGACGATCTCCAGTTCGAGATCGGCTTCATCCAGTTCCATGTCATCATCCTCAAGCGCCTCTGGAGGAATCTGAAATGGTGTTTGTACTTTATCGACAGCCATGATGGCTCCTTACCTCATTGCATAGGACGGTGCAGTGCGGGGACCGCCCGACATCTGGTCAGAACGCATTTGCGGGCCACCCTTGCCGCCCATGCCGCCCATCTGGGGCTGCATAGGCGGACGGCCAAAGCCGCCAAAGCCGCCAAAGCCGCCAAACCCACCAAACCCGCCACCAAACTGCGGAGGCATAGGCGGACGGCCAAAGCCGCCAAAGCCGCCAAACCCACCAAACCCGCCACCAAACTGCGGAGGCATAGGCGGACGGCCAAAGCCGCCCATCTGTTGTTGCATCGCAAGCATCTGTGCAAGACCACTGGCCATCGGCGGGCGGGTAAAACCGCCCGGCGGCATCTGCCTCATACTGTCGGGCACGGACCGAACGTCCGACATTCTAAATGGCAGCCTCTGCCCGCCCTGCATGTTGTTCGTCTGTGGTTGTAATCTTCCCGAGCGGTACTGATCGTATCGCTCCGCGAGAACCGGATCGACCATCTTGCCTTCGTATTCAACCAGCGGACGTAACTCTTGTGTGGTCGGACCCATCAAAGACGACCTAGAAAACTCGTCTATGGACATAAGCGGCTGCGCTGGCTGAACTTGCGGTCGGAACGGAGCCATGCCGCCACCCCGTGGACCCATGTCAGGAGCGTAACCGCCCTTTGGCCTAGAACCACCTTTGCCACCCATGCCGCGGGCCATCGGCTGGCGTGCAGGCATCACAGCGGGACGAGGGCCGTACATACGATCATTTACAGCGTCCATTGTCGCCTGCGACGTTCCGGGTGCAAAACTGGTCATGCGTAGCCACCTCCAAAGAAGCCACCAACCCCAGCGGCCATGTTGTTACCTTGTCCGCCCCCCTTGCCACCATAGCCATAAGACGGCGTGCTATAGGCATTATACTGAGGAGCGATACGAAATCCACTGGCCGACGGTTGCTGCATGCCATAGCCACCGTAGCCGCCGTAGCTGCCGTATGACGGCTGCTGCATGCCATAGCCACCGTATGACGGTTGCTGCATGCCATAGCCACCGTATCCATAGGAAGGCTGTCCGTAAGCCATAGCAGGTGGCTGCATGCCATAGCCACCATAATTGTATGATGTCTGCATCGGCATAACTTGCGGGAGGTAGGACGCCAACATCTCGTTCAGACGAGACACCTGCGAAGAATACGGTGTGAATGACGGCTGTGTGTAGGAAGGAGTAGAATTAAAAAACTGAGTAACCGCAGGGGAGGGGACATATGAAAATTCAGGGGCTTCGATAGCGATACCACGGGGAGCGTTAGGATCACCCGCGGCTGAAGAGGGCAGAAAACGGCGTCCTTCAGAGCCTTCACCTTGGCTGACATACCCACCATAGGAACTACCTGCGCCCTCTCGGCCCGGATCAAAATAGCGGGCAATCCCAGTGGCCCGTATACCCGAGCCGCTCGGCGTGGCTCCTATGGCGTTGGACGTACGCCCAATCCACCCGCCCGGGCTGCTGGTGTTCTGACGATTCTCGCCCGCGCCTAGAGTACCACCCCCGGCAACATAGTCAGCGTTCGAGCCAGAGTAGAAATAGTCACCCGCGCCGCCAGCACCGCCGCCGTTGACCATATCCAGCTGCTTGTCGGCAAAATTTATCTTGCCATCGTTGTTTGCGTCGTACCCGCCGTAGCCCGACCCCATACGCTGTCTCCTTGCCCTAACACGGTGGACTATACCGTGAAACACCCCAATCTGGCAATGTCAGTAATAGTCTGCCTTCCTACGGTAGTTGAAGTCCTCCTCCGGCTCGTCCGTGGGCAGTCGAATGAACCCGCCCTGACGGAACCGCAGCAGTGCCATAACCGTAGAGTCAACCAAGTCGTCGTGTGACCCGTACGGGAATGACGCCACTTCTTCAATGACCTCCTCAGCCCACCGTTTAGGCGGTGCCCAGACCATCCCAGAGGCCAAAATGTCCGCAACGGAGTTCAGGCGGGCCAACTTGTCCCCTGTACCGCGGTGCGGTGTGTACTCCTGCAGCGGGATACCCATCCGGCGCAGTTCTTGATAGATAGCCACCCCCGCACTCTTCTTTTCCACAATGAAGCTGTCCGGCTCCCACTCTTTCCAGTGCTCTAGGCACAGAGCCTTCAGTTCCGGGAAGTCCAGACGCTCTTTGACAGCATTCAACAATATCAGCCCGGGTTCCCCCGTGTCCTCGTTGTAGAATACCCCCCACGTCGTCAGTGCGGTGAAGTCGGCACGGTTATGTTTCTCTGCCGCGGCGTCGAGTGACGATATAATGTATTCGCACGCGGGGGGTCGTTCCTTACCCCATGTGTTCCACCACTCCCGCTTGACGATTGACGCTTCTTCGGACGTGGGGTTCTGCTGATACTGAGCGTTCCACTGGAACAGCGGCATCGACGCCTTGGTGCGGTGCAGGGCAGGCAGGTCGAAGAACTCCGGCCAGAGCGCTTTCTCCTTAGTCCGACCCTTCTTGTCCTCCACCTCCATGATGGCAGGCAGTTCGACAACCTCATATTGATCCGAGCCTTCGTTTTGTACCATATCTCGTACAACGCGTCCGGTGAGATCATCCATGTGCCAACGTGTCTGCACGACCGCTACGCGCCCCCCGGGCATCAGACGGGTACGGGCACCGAATGTGAACCACTCGTAGGCCTTCTCGAACACTTCGAAGTTACCGTTCAGCACGTCCTGTTCTGAGTGGGGGTCGTCGATCAACAACAAGTCCGCACCGCGACCGGCCAAGGCCGACCCGACGCCGCAGGCGAAATACTCGCCTCCCGCGTTCGTGTTCCACCGACCGGCCGACTTACTGTCTGCAGCCAGCGTCACTGCCGGAAAAACTTTCCGGAAATCCTCAGACGCGATGAGGTTACGGACTTTGCGACCAAAGTCTACCGCGAGATCCGTGGTGTGCGACACCATCATGACTTTCTTGTTCGGATTGCGACCCAAGAACCACGCAGGGTAATATACTGAGACCAACTGCGACTTACCGTGACGAGGCGGCATGTTTACGCAGATCCGGTCCTTATCCCCGGCCTCAATAGCCATAAGCTGATCCGCAAGGATGCGGTGGTGTCGGCCTACCTTATAATCAGGTTGCATGGCCTTGCAGAACTCAATCAGGTCGTCCTGCACCGCCTTTTGGGCGTTTCTACGCTCCAACTCCTCCAGTTGTTCGCTGATGGCCGCGACTTCCCGGTCCGACAGATTGTCTATATTTTGAAGCAGCAGCTGAAGCTCAGCTTCGCTGAATCCGAGGTCGCTGACTGGCTCCACAGTGTCTTTCATTCTTCATCCCATGCGTTGTCGAGCGCCACCGAAGACATAGGCTCGACTTCGACCACCTCTGCATCCACGACGTCCTCTCCGACAAGTCGGGACAACTTCTGCCGCAGGGAATCCCGCAGCTCATCAGACGTACGATGCGTCACCGTAACCTCGCTACGCTCTGCAAACAGTCCGACATCGCTGACCTTACCAAGCAGTTCCAGTGCCTTGATCCGAATACGAGGGTCAGGGTTGTCCGTCTCCTCCAGCAGCTTGTTCGTCACGTAGTTCCGCACCTGCTCGGCATCATCTACGATCCTATGGCTGAATTGCCGGAGTTGGTGGTCAATCGCACGCAGGGCTGAGGGTGTCATGGTACCTATCCGTCTCTCTGTCATGGCCTTTGTCGCCGCATCTGGGTCTCTTGCATAATCCATCAGCACCGAGCCTGCCGTTTCGCAGTCGTCCGAACCAAGGACGACCTTTAGTCCGTGAGTCGCCAGCAGCTCCACCGTTTTCGCAGCTGCGGCCATGTGTTCTGGCAGCGACTCCGTAGGTGGCGCGCTGCCATGCTTAAAGCTCAGCCCATCAGGCATCGGTACGTCTGACTCAGGCACAAGAGATAGTGTCATGTGGTGCATGGTACCAACAAATATAGGGGTCTGACAATCCGGGACTCTTTATGCACGAAACAGGGGGTCGGCAGGGGGGTGGGGTGCTCCTTAATGCGCATGCGATTGATACCCCCGGGGGAAGGTCGAATGGTCGGCTTGGACCGAATGTTCCGGTAATGTTCTGAAATGTGGTGTTGTGGGTGCGGAATAGCATTACTGCCGCAGCGGGCCGCCGCCTCGAAGCAGGGGGGATGCCCCCCGGTGGGGGTCCAGCCCCGGGGCGTTATACGTGCCGTATAACAGACCGTGACGCGATATTAAATGACACGTTCCGAAACCAAACCGTGGCAAGGCATGGCAAAACGTGTCAGATATAGGTTATCGGAAGGGCAATCCCGCCTGACCGAAACCATGTCAACCGAGAAAGGACAAGACATGACAAACGCAACCGCAACCGCAACCGCCAAGGCAACCGCAACCGCCAAGGCAACCGCAACCGCCAAGGCACGCAAGCCGCGCGCTGCAAAGGCGCAAGCCGCCCCCGTCAATTTTTCCGTCAAAGATGCGGCGCTTGCCGCAACGGATGGGCTGAAAGCGCAAGGGCGGCTCGAAAGCGCGCAAGCTGCGCGCGACAAGGCCGCCCTTGCTTTCCGCGATATGGTCATCGCGGCAAGCCTGACCACGAACGATTTTCGTGGTGCGACAAAAGACAAGACGCGTGGTGAAGGCAAGCATTGTCAGGCCTTGCGGCAAGAGGTGGCCTTGTCTTGGTTGAACGCGGCCGAACGCAAGATTGTCGAAACGGCGAACGATAAGGCGAACGGTTCGCCTTATCACAAGGCCATGACCAAGGTCACGAACGCGGTCAATCGGTTCCTTGACCATGTGGATCGCGTGGCCAAGGCTGAGGCTGAGGCCAAGGCCAATGGCGGCAAGGGCAAGGGCAAGGCTAGCCCCGGCGGCCGCACAATCAAGGCCATGTCCGAGGTACTGACCGAGGGTTTCGGCACGATGCTGAAACGCCTTGGCAACGACAAGAGGTCGAAAAACCCCAGCGGGGCGAACCACGATACGGTCCGCAGGGTTTTGGAAAAGGCATTGAGAGATGCCTTGGCGGAAATGGCCAAGCAATAACACGAAGGGCGGCGCGAAAGCGCCGCCTTTTTTTGTGCCTTGCGTCCTGCGGGACGCTGCGTCACCAGTTACCCCAACAGCACGGGGCGCGTTATACGCACCGTATAACAGCACCGGGTCGACAGCGGTTCCGGCCCAGCGACACGTCTCCACGCGTCACCAGTTACCGCAGCAGCACAGGGCACGAGGTCGGACAGCACACGGCATACGAGGTTGTTATACGGGCCGTATAACACGTTCGGCCGCCGCATCACCAGTTTCCACAGCAGCACAGGGCACGAGGTTGTTATACGGGCCGTATAACACGTTCGGCCGCCGCATCACCAGTTTCCACAGCAGCACAGGGCGCGCTACACGCTAGGCGCGAAGCCGGGCGAAAAATTTACAACTTGTGGGGGGTGCGAGGATTACGCTCAGAGCATTGCGTCCACCACTGCGTGGTGTAGCTAACGCTACGTGTAGCGTAACCCAAATTGAGATTTTGTCAACCCCCTCGCTCACGGGTTGTAACAATTCTACCCAGAGATTGTTCCACAAATATATCACAACGTGGATGCGTTATACGGCCCGTATAACACTGATTTCATGTAATGTTCCAGTCTACAACCATACACCTATTGTTCCAAATGTTCCAGTCGCCTAAAAAGAGTGGAACAATATAACGCGTTGATAACAAAAGAAAAAACGGGTATTGTTCCAATGTTCCATAAATTCGAGGAATAGTGACCTCGGCAACCGTTTTCGTCTGACCGAATGCACCGCACCGTCAAACACCCCCCAAATTTTTCCAACCCGGTATATACTAAAAAATGTGGAACATTTGGAACATTTGGAACAATAGGCATCTACTACTACTACTAACTATAAATATATATATATATATCAGACACTTACACCAACACACATGCAGGTTTGTATTGTTCCAATTCAAAATCTTGAATAGGAACATTTGGAACATTACCGAATATCAATGACTTAGCGTTTTCGGTCCCGCTGGACCGCACACCCTGCACCCTATGCTGCCAATCCCACACCGTTGTTATACGACCTGTATAACAGCTACCAATACTTACCAGAACCTCACATGATATTCTCAAATGAAACATGAGATTCTCAAATGAAGCATATTGACTCAAATCGTATTATATCGTACTATACTACGTATAGTTTGTTTGTTCCCGGGTCTTGTTGACCAACGCTCTTTGACATCGTGATTGGCTGCGCCTGACGCAGCCCGGCCTAGCTAGGTGTTATACGCCCCGTATAACACCGATGATGCAGAACCAACCGGCCATTGCCTGTGACGCGCGGCTACGAAAACACCGCAGCGTGGGCACGCTCCCACTTCCAGTGGGGGCGTTGCAGAAATCAAGAACCAGCAAGCCACTGTATTGGCATCAAGGGAGACGGGAGTTCCCCCCTACAAAACTCGAAGCCCCACGCAGCTATCACACGCGACGGTACGTTGGCCTGTTATACTTCGCGACCCGCGATGCGGGTTATACGCCTCGTATAACGGCTCATGCCACTTCATACCTAGCCCAGCCTGCACCCGAGAATGGTGCGGAAGCTGCTGCCGGTTGGTTCGACAAAACACATACGTCAGCATCCGCTGACGTGGGCGACAACAGCTAGGACACGCGGATGCCCGCGTGTCTCATGGTGCAGTCGCGCCACCACACCGAAACCATTGAGAAAGGAACTACAGATGAAATTGACACACATCCCCCTCGCAGTCCGCGCCACTGTTCTGGCGCATGCCCGCGACATGCGCAGTATCAGGGGCGATCAACAACCAGATCAGTGGCTGGACGCCCGCTATCGGGCCGCTGCTGATCTGGCGCATGACTTGCGCCGTCTGCACGGCATCCACGCGCCCCAGTGGGCGCGCGACCTGATCTTTCAGGTCGCAACATAACCACACCGAAACCATCGCAACACGCCCCGTTATACGGGGCATATAACAGTGAGAAAGGAAGTATCATGCTCAGCACAACAACACAGAACCAGATCAATCAGGAATGGGAACGCAAGGCAGAAGCCTTTGCGTGGGAGGACAAGCACCCTGTCCACCCGACAACCGACGTGCGGAACGACGCGTTCCGCAACGCGATGAACGCAATCGGGCACAAAGCCCTGCCGTTCATGAATGCCAAGTATACATACGTCAGCGATCTGGCGTGGGATGCCGCTGCCTGTGCCGACCTGGAGAAGGGGGACACGCTGTTCCTCCTCATCCGCGAGTGCGGCACGTCCCTGTTCACGCCGATCACGCAGGAGCCAGATCACGTCCAGCGCAAGCTGGAGGAGGTCATCGAACACGTAGACGTGTGCAGCACCCGCAAGGCTGTACTGCGCGTGGTGCGTGAAGCCTATGACACCTTCACGGTGTCGGTCGTGTACAACCGCGTGTGACGCGGACAACCAGCGCCCCGTTATACGGGGCGTATAACATGAGAAAGGAGACCAGCAATGGCTGGAGAACTTATGACATTTGCCGCCCTGCCACAGGGCGCGCCGTTTTTCTTCAACGGCAACCGCTGCATCAAGCGGTCGTCCAAGACGGCCGAACTCGTTGACTACAAGCGGACGTTCTACTTCCGCAAAGACGACGTGATCGCCCTCGGCTGGCCGGGAGATGGCGAATGACGCAGAAACCCACGCCCAAGACGTGCGCGTGCTGTGGGGAGATGACCCCGCCGCTGATGCAGTGGTTCAACCAAGACACAGGCTACGGCCTGTGCGAGCCGTGCGCTGACTGGATCGAACAGCGAAGCGGGGCCGACTATCTCGCCGAAACCTACGGGCAGCGCGGAGTGCATATTGCAGATAACAGGGAGCAGAGATGAGAACTAACGTAGACCCACACTGTATAACGTGTGGTGACGAGTACCCTCACGCGCGCCGCGCGTTGGGGTACCAGACCTGCCTTGACTGTGGGCAGGAAGCCGCTGTGGCCATGCGCGCAGGGTGGTGCATCGTGCCGCTGCCCAAGCAGGGTTACACACGGGTCACCCGCAAAGACGAACTGCAACACCTCAACCAGAAGCCCCGCTGATGCGGGGTTATACACAGCGTATAACAAGGAGAACGACAATGACTTTTACTTTCGATAACGCACCGGCACCGCAGGGTGCCACTCTTCAGTCCTCGACCATGCTGGTCGAACTGAGTATCTCGGTCTGGACTGCGCGCAAGCTGGACAAGCGTGCGTCTGACGACGTGACAACGCAGAAACGTGCCGACAAGGGTATGGCCAACGTCCACAAGAAGCTGATTGCCTGTGACGAGTTGACCGCGATCCAGAAGTTCGCCGCGAACGCACGCACGTCGCACCACTATGCTATGACGCTGCCGTGGTCCGACAGCGGGCTGCGTATGCTGCCGACGTCGAAGTATTTCGGCTATCACAAGACCATGACCGGACTGCAAGCCGAGTTCGACAGGCTCGTGGAGAAGTTCTTGGCCCGGTACGAGTGGCTTATCAACGAGACCCAGATCAAGCTGGGCGACATGTATAACCCAGCCGAGTACCCGTCGCTTGACAGGATGCAGGCCAAGTTCGGCTTTCGCCTCAACTACATTCCCTTGCCCGAGGCGGGCGACTTCCGCGTGGACATTGGCAACCAGCAGGCTGCCGAGTTGCAGCAGCAGTATGCTTCGTTCTACGAAGCGCAGCTGACCCGGGCGATGGGCAACCTGTGGTCCCGTACATACAAGACGCTGACCCACATGTCCGAGCGGCTGGACTACGCTGACCACGAACAGAAGAAGGTGTTCCATAACACGTTGGTGTCCAACGTGCTGGACCTGATCGACATGATGGAGACCATGAACATCACCAACGATCCGAACATGCAGCTGCAAAGCCGTCGCCTCAAGATGGCGATGCAGGGTATCTCGCCGGACGCGTTGCGTGAGGACGAGGGTCTGCGCCGTGAGACCAAGCGGGCTGTGGACGAGGCCATCAAGGCCCTGCCGTCGCTCGACTTCTAATACAATACGTCAACCAGCGGGGCGTTATACGCCCCGTATAACAAATCAAATCAAACCAAACGGAGAACTACCATGACTAACACTATGTATCACCTCGGTCTGGACCAGACCGCAAACCTCATCAAGATCATTGGCCACAAGCGCACCGTGCTGGCGCAGGGTCACATGGGTACCGGCAAGTCCTCGCTGCTCAAGATGCTGGCCGAGATGCTGCCGACGCACACCCCCGTGTACTTCGACTGCACGACCAAGGACTTGGGTGACCTCATGTTGCCACGCATCGCCGAGGTGGACACAGAGACACCGTACGTCAGCTACGCACCGAACGAGGAGTTGGGTATCCACCACAACACCCCCGTGATCGTCATGCTTGACGAGTATGGCAAGGCTAACGCCGCTGTGAAGCAGGGCCTGACCGCCTTCATGCTGGAGCGCCGGTTGGGTAACAACGTGCTGCACCCTGACAGCATCGTGTTCTGCACCACCAACCTCGGGGCCGAGGGCGTGGGCGACTTGCTTGTGGCACACCAGCGCAACCGCATCATCCCTGTCACGGTACGCAAGCCTAGCAACGTGGACTGGATCGAGTGGGGCATCAACAACGGGATCGACCACAGCCTGTTGGGCTGGTGCCGTGACAACCCGCAGCTGTTCGCTGACTTCACCGAGATCAAAGATCCGGACGAGAACCCTTACATCTTCCATCCTCGTGCGCAGCGTGCTGCCTTCGTCACACCTCGTTCGCTCGAAACTGCGTCTGACATTCTCAAGACGCGTGAGTTCCTTGACGACCAGACGGTGGTGGCTGGCTTGATCGGTGCCATCGGTGATCGTGCGGCGATGGACTTGATGGCCTTCGTCAAGCTGGCTGACCAGCTGCCCAGCTTGCAGTCTATCAAGGACGACCCGAAGAACGCTATCGTGCCGACCAGCGCCGCAGCTGTGTGTATGGTGGTGTATCGTACCATGGCAGCGCTCGAACGTGACTGGCTCGACGCGTGGATGGACTACATGGTGCGGCTGCCGAAAGAGGCGCAGGGTATGTTTGCCAACGGTGTCCGCACCCCGAAGTATTCCAAGCAGCCCATGGTGATGACCAACACCAAGTTCACCAACTGGGCCATGCAGAACAGCTATCTCTACGCAGCTGACATCAAGTGAGGGACACATGTCGACCGATGACCTGAAAACGGCCCAGCTTATTCTGGACCTCAAGGAAATGCTTCGCGTCTACGTAGACGGGAAGGATCACAACGAAACTCGTGGCCAAGCCTTGGCCACGATACGCGAAGCAAACGCATGGCTATATGGAGAGGACAAATGAAACCGTACCAGAAGAAGTACAAGCCCAAAGAGGGCAAGCGGAACACGCTTTGGACTGAAGAAGACCGCGACCTGCTGCGCACACTGGCTGCGCAAGGTGTGCCGCATTGGGACATTGGCAAGCGTCTCGACCGCTCGCCCGGTTCGATCAGCCAGCAGCTGTACCTGATGCGTAAGCAAGATGAGGCGGAACGCTTCATCGACGCAGTGATGGAGGACTACCACGAGGTGGAGGTCACGCCGAAACCGTCGCTGTGGCGGCGCATCATGAACATTATACGACGCGTATAACAGACAGGAGAACAACATGTTTATGGGTAAGTTGACACCCGAGCAACGGGTGCAGAAAGCCGTGATCGACATCATGGCCAAGGATCGCTACGCCGCACTGGCTGGCATTCTGATGATCGGCGAGAAGCGTGTGGAGTATGACGCTGACAAGTGTCCGACCGCGTACACCGACGGTAAGAACGTGGTGTTCGGTGCTGACTTCATGGACGGCATGACCGACGCAGAGTTGCGGTTCCTCGCTATCCACGAGGAGAAGCACAAGATGTATCGCCACCTGACAACGTGGGAGTGGATGTGGAAGGAGGACAAGCAGCTTGCCAACCAAGCGTGCGACCACGTCATCAACATTGAGACAGTGGACGAGAACCCTGACGGCTTCGCCACTATGACAGGCAAGCTGGCCGAGGGTTGCTGTGACTTCAAGTACCGTGGGTGGGATGCTGCACAGGTATTCCATGACCTCAAGCGCAAGCGTGACGAGCAGGGCGGCAGCAGTGGTGACGGTGATGGTGACTACGACGGCAGCTTCGACCAGCATGGCTGGGAAGAAGCGCAGGACATGACCGCCGAGGAGAAGCGCGAATTGTCCCGTGCCGTGGACGAGGCCATACGTCAGGGTGTCTTGCTTGCAGGTAAGACCGGGTCCGGTGGCGACCGCAGCTTCGAGGAACTGCTGACACCGCAGGTCAACTGGCGTGACGCGCTGCGTGAGTTTGTACAGAACACATGCGCTGGGTCTGACTACTCAACGTGGCGCAAGCCCAACCGTCGGTACGTCGGGATGAACATCTACATGCCCTCCGGTGTCAGCGAGACAGTGGGCGAGATGGCCGTGCTGATCGACACGTCAGGGTCTACCTACGCACCGGGTGTGCTGCCCGCCTTCATGTCCGAGGCCAAGGCCATAGCCGAGACTGTCCGACCGGAGCGGGTGCACATCATCTACTGGGACACCTCGGTGTGTCAGGCTGAGGTGTACGAGCAGGACGAGTTGGACAAGATGATCTCCAGCACGCAGCCCAAGGGCGGTGGAGGCACCGACATTACCTGTGCCATCGACTACATGGCCGAGCATAACATCAAGCCGCAAGCATCCATCGTACTGACTGATGGTTATCTGTTCGGTGGCTGGGGATCGTGGTCACACCCTGTGATGTGGTGCGTGATCGACAACAAGAACGCCAAGCCCGACACGGGCAAGGTCGTACACATTCGTGCGAGTGACATGTGATACCAACCACGCCTCGTTATACGGGGCGTATAACACAAGGAGATGAGCAATGGCTCGTTACTACAAAGCAATCAACAGTTTCGCCGACATTGAAACTGCCTATAACCTAACCCTCCCTCTGCGTGGCGCGAAGAACAAGGACAAAGACATCCGTCCCATTGGCGACCGCAAGCGCAAGTGGGAGCGCATCGTCAAGGTAAGCAACAACTGCTACGCCCTGACTAACGGATGGCACCCGGGCGAACCGGATTACTGGATGCGTGATAGCGCGGTTGATGGTGAGCCTCCTATCAGCTGGATGGCCAAGTATTCGCCCATCGTCTGGCGTAGGCATAAAGATGGAACCGAGACCGTCACCCTGCGTAACGGTACAGGCTCCCGTCAGCACAATAGCGTGTATGATTTCCTGCAGCGCCACGTCCCGAGATATATGTTTTTCCGACAGACGAACGTCGGACACCAGTATATCAGCGTGCATGGCACTGACTACTACTTGGCGAAGGGTCGCACCATACCGAAGCAATACGCTGCTCGCGCGTTGAAGTACGACTCGGAGCGTGTGTGGTACCAGACCACTGACGACAACGCGTCTCTGACCTTCAAGGTGTTGGACGGCCGCTATGAATTTGTTGGCGAGGCGCTGACGGTACCGAAGCCGCCCAAGAAGCGCGTAGATAAGGCCCGCAAGGCAGCCCTCAAGCCGCACATCGACGCGTTCCGTGACTGGGCTATAGCTATCCTGCCCATGATGCCTTCTGACTGGAAGTCCGAGAACGAGGTGCTGAACCAAGCCCGCACCGTACCTATCGGTGCCTTCCGTCTTGGGTACTCTGTTGGGTGGGCCTTCAATACCTACAACTCAAAACTAGCAGAGCAAATTATACAGCACGACCAGCACGCGCTTCGCGTTTTGTTGGCGCTTGACATGCGTGCGGTGGTTCGTTCTGCGCTTGAGACTGAGCACGGGAGCGGCACGAACTACACACACCTGCACCTGAATGCCGGGTTCCAGACCGCCTATAACCGCTGGGTCAACAGGGTACTCGGACTTATCAACGAAGTACAAGGAGATGCGAAATGAACGCAGAATGGATGGAAGTAGACGACCTCAAGCCAGTGAGTGATAACACGCACCCAAACCTGTTGGCCTTTATGCGTGGCGTTCAGGCCAAGATACCCGGCATACAGTTCGGGCAGCGCGGTCCTTCGGCAACCAGTGCAGTGTTTGCGTACCTGCCCGGAGAACACGTGACTATGGGCCGTATTGGCTACGGCGATTTCAAGGTCCGAGGTAAGGGCACCGCCGAATACATCGTGGAGTCCGACTATATTAATAATTGCAAGTACAGCAGCTCCAGTAGGCAGCATCACATGGCGATGACTAAGGACCGCGAAAAAGCGGTGACGAACGCACAGAAGTTCTTGCGTCGGATGCCTACTCCTGTAGTTGCGCTCCGTTTGTTTGCTGGGGCAAACGCGTTTGTGCACGATAGAGCATCCAAACTCCGGGACGCAGCTGCAAAGGCCGAGTCGAAGGTGTTTACGACGTCGCTCTCTAGATACGGTTCAGGTGCCGTACGCATACGACTGCTGGCTGAAATGCAACGCCTTATAGATACAGATCACATCTTCAGCGATCCATCGTTTGGTACGGATCTTGCCGCTATGCTTACTGCACGTGCCGAGTATGACGCGCTTAAAGACGGCGTGGAGTTTACATTCGTGGGCGTCAAAGACACGCCGTTCGGTCAGCAGATAGAAGTAATAGATTTGGATAAGTACGGATGTGACGGAAGTGATGTACGCATCTTCACCGAAGCTGATATGCCTACTGACCTCGCAGGTAAAGTGGCCGTACTGTCCATGCTTCAGCCTCGCGAATACGTCGATGGTGTAGGCTGCCGTCGTACAGAGCGGGTGTTCTATGTCGTACGGTGAGTTGTCATATCGCGTGGAATATCTGCCTGACAACGAGCATGTCAAAGTACTATGTTTTACGTCGAAACAACTTGCATTGATACCGGATGGTACGTATCGTATAGATACCCTCCCGCAAATTCTGCGCGACAAATTGGCTGTTCTAGCCATACTGGAGACCCCACCTCCGCCGGTTGATGTGGCGGGAGTGGGCCAGCGCGTAGGAGAGCGAGCGTTCTGGGTGTACCTCTAACAACGTACGAGGCGTGTTATACGCCTCGTATAACATCACCAGTTACATGGAGACGACGAATGGGAATGACGCCCGAAGCAAAGATCAAGAAGGTTGTCGCACAGCAACTCAAGGACATGGGTGCGTACTACTTTTATCCAGTGACAGGGGGGTACGGGGGCAGCGGAGTGCCCGACATTGTTGGATGCTACAACGGTAGATTTTTTGGCATCGAATGCAAAGCCGGGAACAATAAGCCAACCGCACTGCAACAGAAAAACATCGACTCCATCTTAGCCGCAGGTGGCCTGTCATGGGTCGCCAATGAGAAAAACATGCGTATGACCGAAGAAATTTTACTCGCAGCAGAAGAAGTCCTACGCGAAGACGAAAGGATCGCATCTGAAAATAACCGAACCATGGGGGACTAACCTACGGGAGTTCCTACTCATCATGTTCCAACACGACATCGTGTGGAAACCAAACAAACCCGGCGATACGCCACCCTTTTAAAGGACTAAAACAATGGCTGATACAGCATATGAAGCGATAACGATCACTAACGAAATACACACAGGTGCAGCTTTCGGTATTCAACATGGCACCGGACGCAGCTGCTATATCCCAGCAACCGTTATGTATTCTAGTGGCTCCCGCCCCGGAGACGTCGTGCAAGCGGTTCTGATAGACAACCCGAGCAACGACCCCGACATCCGGAACCGCACGCCGTATTTGGTACGGTTCATCAAGCCCATGGTAACCCCGACACAGCTCGAACTGCCACTGGAACAGCCCTCGCAGCTGGCGCAAGAGATCGTCGCAAAGCTGGGCGGCGCCGCCCCGACCCCGGCCCCGGCCCCGGCTCCGGTACCTACGATAAAGGAGCGTGCGGCAAAGCACGTCGAGGCGACCATGATGGCCGGTGGGGTGTGGAGATTTGCGACTATGTTTGAGGATTTCATGGCGGCCGAGGGTAAACCCGGAGCAGCACGCTCGGATCACATGGAGGAGTATTGGGCAGTGGCGCATGTTATGCGTCGTTTGTTTGAGACTGATCGCTGCGCGAAATGGGTTCTTTACAATCGAGCCTCAAACACCAAAGCCTCAAGAGAGTGGTATAGCTGCCGCCCTGAAACCATCGACGTAGCGGAGTTCGACGATGAGTAAGCCGTTAACAGTCAACGAACAGCACGTATGGGCATACCTCCTGCAACACCGAAACGCCCGGGCCTTTGAAGTGGCCGAGGCTGTTGGCGTGAGTGAGGCGCTCGTTGCGGCCATGATGGACCGCATTTCCTCTGACAACTGGCGGGAGGAGGTAACCCCTCCCGCTACCAGCGGCGTCAAGTATGACAGTGACAAGCTGCCGATGCACCTCTTGCCACCTGAACTGCTGGAAGGCACCGCTGCGGTGCTGGCCTTCGGTGCTCGCAAATACACTCCCCGCAACTGGGAACTCGGCATGGAGTGGCACCGACCCTACTCTGCCCTGATGCGTCATATGTTGGCGTGGTGGGGTGGAGAGGATCTCGACCCGGAGACTGGGCTGTCACACACATGGCATGCGGCATGCTGCATCGCGTTCTTGATGGCCTACGAACAACGCAAGATCGGAACAGACGACCGACCGAGGGAGCACACCGCATGAGGACCATTCACTTTAACCTTATCAGACGCCGCCGCTGGCGCGAATGTGCGGAGGCTCTGGAGGCCCACGGCAACGCGACCGATGCGGCAACGGCGCTGGGGTGGAAACGACAGCAGGTCTACGACGTGATCCACCGAATGAAGAAAGCCGGGATCATTGAGCAGACAGCGCCCTACACATGCAGCTACGCCTCGTCGCAGCAGCGCGCGGGCACTATGCGGGCTGGCCGTATCTTGGAAGCAGCACAGGCATACGACCGAGACTTCCAGCGGTGGTTGGTAGGACAGATACCAGAGGGCGGCACGTTGGCAGAGTTGCTCATGGCCATGGCGTTTGACGCTTACATTGAAGAAGAAAGCCAGAAGGAGGCAGCGTGATGGGTAAGTATTACACAACACTGTCCGACATGCACAGGGTAGAAGCTAACCACCTGCGGGACAAGCTGCGGATCGCTATGGCGGCGCTGGATGTAATCATCCGCTTTGGAAACGAAACGTACCCCGACCCCGAGCGGGCTGTTACCGACATGAAGGTGGTAGCGGAGAGAGCGCTTGAAAGGATCGAAGGCGATGAGTGAGGTTGCAAGGATCGGCCCCGCCGATGACGGGGTGCAGCGGTTTTACCGGCTGTATGCGCGGCGCAAGTCTGATTTCGTGGTTGCCGAGCATGACTTTTGCTGCCGCACACTTGGTGGTGCGGTCGCGGAACATAAAGCCAGAAAGCATGCAGAGTGGTTGATGAACACCAAGCCTGCGTACGATCAGGTCCGCATCACCCTGCACGTTGTCCATCCAATCATGGAGAAGGGGTTTGAAGATGAGTGACGATCTGGTGAAGCGGGCAAGGCATAATGCTCTGTCTGACATGCCCCATTATGCAAGCGTTGAACTCATTGAAGCGTTAGCCGACCGCATCGAGGAGTTGGAGCGGGAGCGGGTTCTATCAAAGGCGGCGTATGATGGTGTGTCGTCGCTGCTTTTGAGTGTCCAGCAGGACTGCATCAAGGAACACAACCGCGCCGAAGCCGCAGAGGCCGCGCTGAAAGAGGCGATTGAAAAAGAGCTGGATGCAATCAGCACTCTGGACGCTTGGTTCGACCGAAGGGAACTTGGTCACGCCGCCGTGGATCAGGCAGTTGTTGACGCCGCTTCAGGGTATCTCAGAACATCAAGATGCGGAGGAATGCCTCAAGAGGAAAGTGACCTGATCCTTGGCGTGATGCAGAACATGGCTAGGCTTGGACTGTTTGCCGACCTGTTTGCCCGCGCCTACCCCGCCGAACTGAAAGGGGAGGGTCGGGGATGAGTGACGATCTGGTGAAGCGGCTGCGTGAAGATCGACCCGTGACACAGGATATGGCAAGCACGATGCAATGCGCCCTGCAAGACGCAGCAGCCGACCGCATCGAAGAACTGGAGGATAAGCTGAACTGGGTCATCGTAGAACGAGATGAGACATTTGCTTTGATGCTGGATCGTGCACAAACAGCGGAAGCCAAGCTGGCAAAGAATGAAGCCCTGATGCAAGCAGGCTTTGCGGAATACGAACACAGGCTGGCGAAGGCGGTGGAGGCTTTGGAGAAACTGGCACGGCTGGGTAACGGCGACCTTTACGGCAACAGCGATGGCAACATGATTGCCCGCACCACCCTCGCAGAACTGAAAGGAGATAAGTGATGACTAAGCCAGACTGGGAAAACTTCGCCAAGGCTGTGCTGACAGACTGGCCAACTGGTGATCTGGACGGCTCTGTTCTGTTCGACTTGTCGCTGCAATACGGCATGATCCAAGAGGTGCCGGGTGGGTATAACTCTGACCACCATATCGACGCAGACTGTATCTGCCCGGAAGAAGGCGATCCTTGGTATGAATACACCTTCCGAGGCGAGGCTGGGCCGGGGCTGTATTCCATTTCCAACATGACCAAGCGCATCCAAGAATTGCATGACGAGAACGCACGGCTTCGTGATGCCGTTTACATTGATGACTTGACTGTAACCTTGCAGGGGAAAGACAGAGCCGTTGCGATTGCAGGAATGGAGCGGGCTTTAGACTTAATCAATGCAGACCTAACGCAAGAAGCAAAAGTGGCTCTGCGCACCACCCTCGCAGAACTGAAAGGAGAGAAGGATGAGTGACGATCTGGTGAAGGCAGCGGTGCTGGCACAAAACACAATAGAAGCGATCTATCAATGGGTCGATAAGGTCGAAAAGGCTGGCGGCACAACTTCAATCGAAGGGATTGCCGTTGCCCATGCAATGTTCAAAAGCCTTCAAAGCAACAGAAGTAGACTTGATAAGCTAATAACACAGCCGCTGGAGAAAGCCCTCGCAGAACTGAAAGGAGAGAAGGATGAGTGACGATCTAGAAGTGCTTGGGTCAGACGGTATTAGACGTACATATGATGAGCACTACGACACCATGATGGATGTAGAACAAGACCCAACTGGTGCTTGGCAGGCCATACATAACCAACACGACCGCATCGAGGAACTTGAGGACAAGCTGGATTGGGTTATCACGGAACGGGACGAGACATTTGCTTTGATGCTGGATCGTGCGCAAACAGCAGAGGCCAAGCTGGCGAAGGCGGTGGCGGCTTTGCAACAACTGGTCCTTGAATATGATGAGGTCGCTCTCGCCCATGATGAGCCAGAGTCTATGACCGCAGCATATGTCGTGGCCTGCACCACCCTCGCAGAACTGAAAGGAGAGGCCGATGCCTGACAATCGCGGCGTCAACGAAGCGCTGAGGCGGGCCGGGTACAAATGTCTGCCCGACTGGTGGGTCACGGAAGCAGAGTTTGACGTGATCTGGAGGATGGCCCACAATCATGAGGACATCGTGAATGAAATCAGGGCTTTCTACCGGAACAAGGATGATGACGATGGATGAAGAGGACCTCACCCCCAACCAGCTTGAGGTTGTTTCGAAGCTTTATCCGAGGGTGCAATATCTTATGGGTAAAGGCCTGACGGAGAAGCAGGTTGTTGACACGCTGGTTGTCGGTGAGGGGTGGCCTATCGGTGCGGTTCAGGCAACCATGCAACGTGTCAGGCGTTCACGCCCCAATCAAAGCAACGCCACTTGAGGACGAACGTGCCGGGTGGCAGCGCCGGGGCCAGCGCATTTGCGATGTAGTTCTCGGTGGCCATCTCGCACATTTCCAGCGTTTTGAAGGCTGGGGCAGGGGGCGTATGGCACTCCCCTGACATGACGCAGATCAGGATCAGCGGACTGAACATACCCCAAGGGTATCACATGTTTTGCAAATCACAAAGCGACACGAACACGGGACACCTCGCCTCTCCACCGATCATAGGTGATCGCCTGCATCTCGGCCCGCGCAGCGTAGGCGTGCGAGGCTGAATAGGCGTCAGGTGCGGTGATCGCGCGCAGTTGCTCCCAGTGTACGCCGCCGATGTCCTGCGATTTGTGGTGATGCAAATGGCCGCTGAACAGGTAGCGGTACTTTGTCCTGCCCCACATCTCGGGCCACTTGTCCGCGATGTACATAACCAGCCGCTCGGCCTTGGCTTTGTCGCCGTGGCAGGATGCCAGAAGGCACTTGCCCCATTCCATGACGAAAAATTCACCGGGCTTGCGCTGGACTGTGATGCGCGGCTCGTTGCGGTAACGCTCGGCCAATGCAAACAGCACTGCCAGATATGCGGTCTCATCATGGTTGCCGCGCTGCACCACCAGCGTGACGGTCTTGTGCTTTTGTAGCAGCGCCTCTGCGGTCGCAGCCAACACACCGATGCCGACATCCAGCACCTTTTGAAAGCGGCCATCCGCATCAAGCTGGTGCTTGCTTGCGGGTGTTCGATTGTCTTGGTTGTCAATGTGCAACCAGTCGCCCATCGCAATGGCCACCGCTTGCTCGGACGGTGGGCTGGCCAGCAGGCATTCGGCGATCCCGGTTCTGATCCGATCGGCAGCGATCTTCAGGTCGTAGTCCTCGCCGGTTTCCTGCCCCCACGATAGCTGCCCGATGTGGGCGTCTGGGAGCGGGTACAGCGTCAGCAGATCGCTTACAGTGGTCTCTGGGGCCGACACTGCCGGGATCGGCTCGATGCCCTCCAGCGCCTCTCTGACGCGCTGTGCGAGGTCTTCTGGCTGGGCCTCGGCCTTGGGCTGCTGGAAGTAGAGAGACGCGCCCTCGGTCTTTACCCAGCCGCTGTGCAGGATGCCGATGTCGCGCATTCCTGTCTCGGCCATGGCGGTCAGGACGGCGGGATCTGCATCGGCCTCTGCGGCCTCCAGTTCCAGCGCTCTGGCGATCCTGCGGGAGACGATCCGCCGCTCCTCGCCCAGGTGCTTGGCGACTGCCAACTTGCTGCCCAGCTTTCGGAACAGGTCCAAAGCCTCTTGCTGTTTCGGTGTCATGGGCGATACCTCTGCCAACTGCGGCGGCAGTGGGTCGGCCCGAGAATGAAGACCAAAATGGAAAAGCGCCCTTGCAGATGCTTATCCCAAGCCCCAGCGCACCACGAATGATCCCGGCCAGTAACTGCCCGGTGCGTGATGCGGGAGAGGTCTAGTATCCAGCGCACAACCCCTGCACCTGCTCGTTGTGTATCACGATTTCCCTCAACAAAGAAGGATCATGCTCACTAAGCCATTGGATTGTAACAGAGGTGTCAAAATATAGCGGCGAAGCTATATCGCAGTAGCTGTCGTTACTCTTCACGCAGCCACTGGCGAGCGCGGTCAACAAGGTGAGGATCAGCATTGACCGCATCTTCGATCTCCTTTGCCTGCCCGATCTTGTCCAGCCGAGCGCGGTCGATCTTGGTGCGCTGCCGGTCGATCCCACGCTGGACGCCGGTCATGTAGATGCCAACGATGCCAGC
>Ga0208898_1000123_pt1 | contig 67018 bp, 58 predicted proteins | sample VirMetDEL_Mar_4_FD_184513 | JGI IMG/M metagenome (GOLD analysis project Ga0208898, IMG submission 184513) | Aqueous microbial communities from the Delaware River and Bay under freshwater to marine salinity gradient to study organic matter... | ecosystem: Environmental > Aquatic > Marine >... | reverse complement strand
CAACTCTTAGAACTATTCCTGACGTACAAGCGCATGCAAGCTTCTTTGCTAATATGCAACTGCCTGAACAAAGAAACTTTAGACCTAAGTCAGGAGCGAGAACTACTACTGATATATCTATAGTTAGCGCATCTGTACAAGGACCTAATCCAGCAACTTCTTAAATTTAATTCATGGAAGGACACGTTAATACTTATGGAGGCATGGATAAAGACACTGCTTATGATAGCATTAAGCAGAACATGTATATTGATGCAATAGATATAAGAATTAGTACAGATAAAGGAGAGTCGCAAGGAGCTTTTACTAATATGAAAGGCAATCAAGAAATCTTTCAAATTAGAGATGAGTCTGCAGTTAGTGATCCTTTTCATCCGTGGACATCTGACAGTCCTGAAATAATTGGATACGGTACAATTAGAAATTCTATTGTATTATTTGTAGCAGATAATACAGGAACTAAAGGTTGGATATATGAAGTAAAATATGATCCAGCTTCTAGAGAAATACTTCCTGGGTATCCTAAAACTGTTTATTATAATGACAATTTAAATTTTAAAAAAGAATGGCCAATAGAAGCATTAGGTCGCTATGAAAACGTATCTACTCAAAGAATCTATTGGACAGATTATAATAACTTTTTTAGAACGTTAAATATTGTAGATCCTGATTTAGTTACATTTCCTGTAGAAAATGTAGATATATTTCCTGAGATTCAATATACTCAGCCTATTTTACAAACAGTTGCAGGAGGAGGAGAATTAAATTCAGGAATGTACCAAATAGCATACAGATTAATTACATCTGACGGAAAAGAAACTTTAGTTTCTCCTCCAAGTAATATGATTCATATTACAAGAGCTGCAGAGTTTGATTCAATTCCAAAATATGTAGGAGAACCTGAAAAAATAAATTCAGGTAAAAGTATTACCATTACTGTAGATACTACTAATTATGTAGGAAAATTTGAAAAAATAGAATTCTTAGCACTTTATTATGAAAGTCCTACAGCTACTCCAATAGCTACTTCTATCGAAGAAATTAATATTACTACTAATTCTACAGAACTTCTTTATACAGGAACAGAAGGAACTATTTTTGATGTAGAGCTATTTACATTTACTTCTAAGAATTTTGCATTTAAAACTTTTAAAACAGTTACTCAAAAAGATAATTATTTAGTAGGAGCAAATATAAAATCTTCTACTATAAATGCTCAAAGTCTTTTAGAAGGAGCAGATACTTTTAGTGCTTTAACTGCTAGATATAATTCTTCATTACAAACTCCAAACGGAGTAGGAACTCCTCAAGATAGATTAGATAATGCTTTTAATGCAGATTTTAATAAAGACGAACATTGGGAACCTACTTGGCATAATGCAGTTAATCAATATAAATATCAAGACAACGGAACTATTTTAGGAGGTACAGGGCCTAATATTTCATATAGTTTTCATCTAGAACCTATGACTATTGATGTAGAAGGACAAGCTAAATTTCATAATATTGGAGGAAATATAAAATATGGATACGATAATAATCATGATTTAGACGATGGTTATGGAATTTATCCTAATCCTAGCTTTGCAAATAACGCCTCTCCTAATATTTCAGGATTACTTCGAGGATATAAAAGAGGAGAAACTTATAGATTTGGGATTATATTTTATACTAAAAAAGGAGAAGCTACTTATGTAGAATTCATAGGAGATATTAAATTTCCAGATATATCAGAAGCAGACGGTACGCCTAATTTTTCAGGAAATTATTTCCCTATATCGACAATGCCTAGTGAATTTCCTGTAGGAAGTTTTTTTGGTCAAATAGCAACAGGTTTTAATTTAGGTATAAAATTTACAGTAGACTTTAGTACTTGTCAAAGTTTATTAGATAAAATATCAGGATTTCAAATAGTAAGAGTTGAAAGAAAAGAAGTAGATAAACGTAGATTATGTACAGGTATTTTAAGTCCTTTAGGCTATCAAGAAACTGGTAACACTACACCAAACGATTTTGATTTTAGAGTAGATGGAAATGAAAACGTAGTTCATCATTTTAATGCTAGTCCCAATATAACAGGTCCTAATTTAATACAAGATAGTTTAACCTTTTTTAGAGACGAACAAGATCCTCTTGCAAATATTATTAGCGGTCCAAATGTCACAATAAGAGCTCAACATTTATCTTTCTATTCTCCTGAAATTTCTTATAAGTATTCTAATATTTCAGATATAGGAACTAATTTAGGAAATAACCCTGGATTATTAATAACAGGACATTATAGTCACGCAGTTCTTAGTGGAGATTATGAAGACCAAAGATCTTCTTCTTCAGGACCTGATGCATTAAATTTAGGAAATCATGCTACATTATATGATTTAGGAGTTAAGTTTAGAAGAACTCTTCCTGTAACTTTTAACAGTGTAGAAAATATAAGAAGATTAGATAATGCTACTTATTTTGATATGCGGGATAGTACGAATGTAAGTATAGGAACTAAAACAGCTTCTTGGAGTACAGCAAACAATGGAGGTTCAGGAGCAACTAGTCCAGAAATGCCTGCTACCCCTAGCTATATGAGAAATTATTATGTAAACGCTTCTACATTAAATGATCCTAGTGGAACAGGAGCAGGACTTGCTAGAGCAGGTTCTAATATATCTGCATTAACTAAACAATATATAAATAATCCTTTAACAGGAACAGCTATTATAAATCCTGCTACTACAGATTACTTTCTCGTACAAGGTACTACTACTCACGTACCTTTACAACCTGCTATTCAATCTTTAACAAACGCAGGAGCAAATTTTACTATAAATGAAGCTATTCCTATAGCAGATTTAATTATTCCAAAAAGTGAAGTATATGGAGGAAGTACGCAAAATGCATTAGAATCTAATAGTTTTATAATAGCTTCTCCTATAATAAAAACAGAATCAGTTACAACTAGTTATAGTCCTATAGTTTTTGGAGGAGATATTTTTATAAATATGTATTCTTTACAAAAAGCTATGGTAGAATTTAATGCAGAATTTTATGATGCAGGTTTAGCAAGTAATACATATGAACAACCTTTTACAAGAACAGATTTATTGGTAACAGAAAGTTGTGTTAATGCTAGCTTACATCACGGAGCTAATACTACTACTGGTGTTAAATTTAAAATAGCAATAGCAACAAGTGAAGTAGAAAGTGAGTATTATAGACAAGAAGATAATAATAGTTTTTCAAATTATGGATTATTAAATCCAGGAGAAACTCAATATACAATGTATAATTATAATGAAGTATATTCCTCAATAAATAAAAAAGTATTATTTTTTACTTTACCTGAAAATTTAATTGATACTTCATTAACAAATGATGTACGAGCTTTTTTATCTGATGTAAAAGTAAATGGAGAAGATATAGATTCTTGGACAAAGTTTGCTATTAATGATTTTTATGATATAGACGATCATGGTCCTATAAATAAAATTGTAAACTTTAAAGACAATGTTTATTTCTTACAAGATCAAGCAACAGGAGTTTATGCTATCAATAGAGAAGCGGTTACTACAACAGATGATGGAGTTCCTACAGAATTAGGGATATCTCAAGGTTGGGGTAAACATCAATATTTTTCTAAAGAAAATGGATCTATACACCAATGGGCGGTAGCTGTAACTGACAGAGGTATTTATTTCTTTGATGCTATTCATAGAAAAATATTTCAATTAGGTCAAGCAAAAACAGGTATGAGTAATAGTCCTTTATCAGAAGTAAAAGGAATGCATTCTTATTTACAAGAGTTAGGTCCTGCAGTATTTAAAAGAAAAGAAGATGGAGGAGATAATCCTATACTATCAAGAGGAGCTCATATTGGAGTAGATGAAATTAATGATGAAATTATTTTTACATTTTTATCTTCTACATTAGCTGATCTTTTTGATTTTAAATCTATAGTATTTGACGAACTTACAGGAACGTTCTCTACTAGATTATCTATAACTCCTAAAATATGGATCAATAATGGTAATACTTTATTAACTACAACATTAGACACGGGCGTGAGCGTGTGGGCCCACAACATAGGAAACTGGGGAGAGTTTTACGGGACTCAAACAGGATGTGAACTTACACTAGTTATTAATCCTAAAGCAGATATAAATAAAGTTCTTAGATTCTTAGAATTCAATAGCATAGTTCGTGACGATGACAAAGTAATAGATAGAACTAAAACTATTACAGGATTTAAAATTACTACAGAAACTCAAGCTAGTGATAGTATTTATGAAACTACTCCTGAATCTTTAACAAGAATAAAAAGACGTTTTGATAAATGGAGAATTAAACTTCCTAGAGATGTTAATTCTACTAGTCAAAAAGGAAGGTTTAGATCTACACATTTTTTATTAACTTTATATTTCGACAATACTTATAATAAAGAACTAATTATGAATAGATTAGTTTCTTTTTATGACCCACAAATATTCTAATGGCAAAAAGGTATCCATATATTCCAATATATTATAAATCTAAAGGCACTAAAATCTTTAGAGATACTACTGATGCGCCTCCTACAGCGCATGATAATGGAGGTAATTTAAATCTTGATGGAACACAACAAGTTGATTTACCAGAAACTACTGTTTATGGCGCACCAGAATCTAGAAAATTACAAGGTACTCTTCGTCAAAAATTAGATCAATTAAAAAGAGCTGCTCAAAAATATTATGAAGACAGAGGCTTTGGAAGAATATTTTTAAAGCAAGACCCTACTAGTGAAATATCGGGATTAAAACAAAATGTACAAGCTTATAAAGATTTATTAGAAGAAGAGAAAGGAAGATATGTAAAAGCAGAAATAGCTTTACAAGATCTTCAGAAACATTATCCTGATACTTGGGGAGATAAAAAATTAGCAGATGTTTTTACACCTCAAGGATATCAAAGTCTTCTTTCTTTACAAAAGAATGATAAAATTTCTACAGATAGATTTCGTACATACTATGATAACTTTGCTAAAGAGTTTGATCCTTACATGGCTAAAGGTAGAGGTCCCGATGCAGTATACAGTGCAAAAGGAGCTAGAGAAGCCTGGGGTAAAGATTGGGACGAGTTTACAAGTATGGTAAATAAATTTGCTCTTGCCGCTCCTATGTTAGGTGGAGCAGCTGCATTAGCTCCAGCAGCAGGATCTCTTTCTGTACCAGGTCTTGGATCAGCTACTAAAGCAGCGCTTACTGCTCCTATGTTTTCAGGAGCTCCCTCATGGTTAACACCATTAACAGCTTTAGAATTTTATGGAGCTCATCATATGGCAAGTGAATTAGGTAGAAGTGATTCCGATACAAGAAAAAGTTTAAGAAAAGCTTACCAAAATCCTACAGCTTCTAACATTGCAGGAGCAGTAGGAGATACAGGATTTGCAATATTAGGAGGAGCGCCTACTGGTATTACTGCAGCAAAATGGCTTGCAACTAGAGGATCAGGCGCTGCTAGAGCTGTTAAAAATCTTCCTCAAATTAAAGACTTTAAAACAGGTCTTCAAAATGTAAGGAAAGGAGAAGCTAAAATAAGTGACATGCTTAAAAGTCAGACTTTATATAGATTTGATAAGCCTGCAATAAATATTCCTTCTACTTCTCCAAGGACTATTGATCCACTTGAAGGTAGATGGTATATGTCTACTAAGAATCCTGATTTAATAAAGTATTACAAAGAAAGTCCTTTATTTAAACAAGTTACAGGAACTAAAGCTTCTTTAAAACCTTATAATGTTTCTGAAATGCAGAAAGCTGCTGCTAGCGGAAAGACTATACCTTTTGATTATACTACAGCTATAGGCAGAAGTATAAGCTCTGCAGACAATCCTGCAATGCAAGCTTATATTAAACAGTATCCTATTAAATCAAAATCTAAAATAATTCCTACTAGAGAAGAAATATGGAGTTTAGTAAATAAACCTCATAGCTATTGGAAAGATCCTCTATATACAAATAATCCTGGAATGCAACATGCATTAAAAGGTGCTCCTGCTTCTAGACATGAATACGTTTTACCTTCAAAATTAGCTTTCCCTGCTCCAAAAGGAACAGAACAATTTAATATAAATTATAATCCTGTTAAAGATTTACCTGCACAATGGAGAATATTAGCTAAAGAAACAGAAGCAGCTGTAGAACCTATATATGCAGGAGCTCAAAGATTTGCTAAACCTTTTGGAAAAGGAACTAAAGTTGTTAAGGCATCAGGAATAAGAAATGAAGATCAAAATCAAGAATTAAATATTGATCCTAAATTATATGAAGCAGCGAGAAAAGGAGTCTTTATGTCTGGATGGGATTTACTAAATGATACAAATGAATAAGATATGGTTGAGTATACTAATTTAACGGATCCTCCTAAATTAAGTAGTCTTGATAAAAATGATAGACTAGCTTTAGTTTATAATGAAGTAATTGCTCATATTGCAAGATTAAAACAATCTGGAAGAATTCCTGAAGGAATGGATTTAAATGCAGAAGGTATTACTACTCAAATTATTTTAGAAAGTAATTGGGGAGCATCTCCTTTAGCAGAAAGAACAAATAACTTTGGAGGATTAACTGCAGGTAAAGCTTGGAAAGGAGAAATAGAAACTGTAGAAAATGATCCTTTTACAGGTAAAACATATCATTATAGAAAATTTAAAACTCCTCTTGAAGGTATTAAAGCTCAAGTAGAATTTTTTTTACCTGATGTAAATCCTAGATATGCAAAGGCAGGAGTATTAAAAGCTAAAAATGCCGAAGAACATTTTGCAAGAGTTAAAGCTGCAGGTTATGCAGAAGATGCTAATTATGTAAGCAAACTAAGTAAAATGGTTAAGTCTACTATTAGACCTAGGTTAAAAAGAGGAGGCAATCAGGAAAATATAAATGGTTGGATAAAAGAACAAGATGCTTATGATGCAGGAGAGGATTACGTAAAAGAACTACAACAATACGAAACAGCTAGTCAAACTCCTACAGGAAATATGTATCCCTTTATGTCACAAATGGCTGCTTCTAAACAAGTTAAACCTAAAGATCTTTTTGGAGATATAGATACAACTTCAATTAAAAGAAATTACATTTCTGAAAATAATGTAGCAGATGCTAAAACTTTTGTTCCTAGTGAAGAACAAGCAGAAGCAGAAGCAGAAAAACAAGCAACCGCATTAAAACGACAAGCACAGTTAGAAAAATATTTAGCTACTCCTGTGACTAGTTCTAATACTCCTACATTTGGACAAGGGTCTATGTTCGGTCAAGGGCAACTATTTGGGGCTTCTAAGAAAAGAGCAGGAGGTTCTAATGTAGGTAAATATCCTAATGTAAAGTCTTTTGCAGGACCGTCAGGTGGAGCACCAGCTGGTAGTTATCCTATTAATACAATTGAAAGAGGGCGATCAGCGTTAAAGCTAGCACACCATGCTCCTAATCCTTCAGGTATAAAACAAGCAGTTTATAGCAAGTATCCTAGTTTAAAAAAGAGTAACGGAGGACCCATAGGGCCTATACGTCCTATACCAGGTCTTTTTGAGCAAATGATGGAAAATTATTACATGGGTCTTTCTCCAGAAGAAGGAGAAAAACTAAAAGAATCAGCTATTAATTACCAAGATCTCTTACGAGCAAAACAAGAAAAAGTCGTTCAAGAAGAAGAATACGTAACAGGTGTTCAACAAAAAATGGCAGAGATTGCAAGAGAAAGAAGCGAGCCAGGAACTCCTTATGAAGAAGATTACGAGTATTTAGGTATACCTTTTATGGCTGATGAAACTTCTTGGTTCCATAAATTAAACGACCCAGAGACAGGCGAACCTATGATACCTTACTCTTGTCAAGGAGTTGCTTGTGCAATTGGTCGTAAAGCAGGAGCAACTGCTGCTCAAGATTATAGAGGAGTACAAGCAGGAGATCCTTGGAGAGTTATAACAGGAAGCCGTACAGTAGATAATCCTGATGTCTTAGCAGGTATGGGATTATATCCTATAGAAAATTTAGGAGAAGATGCTAAACTACAACCAGGAGACATGATGAGAATGGGTTATCCTACAGGAGGCACTTATCATAATGTAATTGCTATAACTCCTGAAGAACAGGAAAACTATGATGACTTTCAAGCAGGGTATGCTTCTGAATGGTATAAAGGAGTAAAACGAGGACCTTGGACATATGATCCTGAACAATCGACAGCTTTTAGGTATTTAAGAAATTTACCTAAATTACAAGAAGAATTAAAAAGTTTAGAAGAAGATAGCTCACCAATAAAACAATATGAAGCTTATAAAAAAGCTAATCTTCCTCAGAGACTTGAATTACAAAAACCTGGACAATTATCTTTTGTAGGACCTACAAAGTTAATTAATACTGAGCCTGCTAAAACAAAAAGAAAATTATTCAGAAACCGATAATATAGTAAATTATTTTAAAAATAAGTAACTTTATAAAAATTTAAGAAAAATGAAAAAAAGAATTCCTAATTCATATTCTGCATTTCCCTCCAGTGTAAATATGAGATACGGCAAACGTATGAGTAATGGAGGCGCTATGAATCAGTTAACAGAATTTAACGAAGGAGGCCGCCATGAAGAAAATGGTTTAGGCGGAATTCCTCAAGGTATGAATGAACAAGGGCAAATGAATCTAGTAGAAGAGGGAGAAACTAAATTCAATGCTGAGAATTATATTTTTTCTGATACTCTTAAAATAGATAAAGAATTAGCAAAAGCTTTTAACCTTAATTCAAAGATGGTAGGTAAAACTTTTGCAGACGCTTCTAAACTAGCTGGACGTAAAAAATCTAGAAGAGAAGGAGATAAAATAGAAGAAGCTGCTAACGATGCAGACTTAATGAATCTTATGGAAGCTCAAGAAGCTTTCAAGCAAAAAGAAATAGAAGAAAGACTAGCAGAAATAGATGCATTAGACCCTACTGTTCTTCCTGCTATGATGGGACAAGGACAATCTCAAGGTGATCCAGCAATGGGAGGACAAATGCAAGAAGCTCCTATGGATGAGCAAGCTATGATGGAACAACAAATGATGGCGGAACAAGGACAACCATCTCCAGAAGAAATGGCTATGATGCAGCAGCAACAAGATATGGCTATGGGCCAACAAGAAGGTATGATGAGAAGCGGAGGTAAGATACCTAAATCAGTATTATTATCTAGAGCAAAATCTCATATGTCTGATGCAGCTGCACAAGAGTATGTAAAAAATTATGATAACGGAGGTAATTTAGGAGGACCTTATCCTAGACACAGCATTGGTTTAGGTTATAAAAGACCAGTATATCCTATGACTGAAGAAGAAGCTAGAAGACAAAAAATATATGAAGGACCTTATAAAGATCATGTAGAAAGGTTAAATGATATAGATTTAGCATTTGATAATCCAACTGCTTTAGTAACAGGAGAACCATTAGCAGGAGAAAAATCTTTATTTAAAGACTATCTAAAATGGTGGGATTCACCGCAACCTTATCGTCCAACTCGTAAAGATGAATGGCCAGAAGCTGAAAAGTTAGGTGGATATTTAGGAGACGGAAAAAGTTCTTTTGGAGGCGGAGGTTATATGTCACGTTCATATGCACCAGGAGGTTTTATGGGAATGAACATGGCTAATGCAGGTATGATGAATGCAAATCCAAATCCTTGTGGAGATCCTCCATTACCTCCATGTCCAGGACAAGAAACAGGATTTACTTCAACTATAAAAACTAGAGATACAGGCAGCGCTATTCAAAATTTTAGTCCTCATTTATCTTGGACAGAAGAAGCAGGTTTTGAAGATGATAGAATAATGCAAGATATTCGTCAAAATATGATAAGTAATTTAGGAGCTGTTGGTACTAGCACAGATCCTGCTTATGGTGGCGGAACAGGAATTGGAGAATTTCCTGATAAAGAACGTACAAGAAAATTTAAAGATTTTGTAGGAAAAGTAAAAGATGATTTCGTAGACAAACGAGAAAATATAAAAGCTTTTAGACAAAAACCAAATACAGCAGGTCGTAGATATACACATATGAATAGAGCTCTTAATGTGTTTAGACCAAAAAACGATAGAATAAGAAATAGTGGTAATATGCGTTTTGCTGTAAAACACCCTAGAGCAACACAAGATGCACAAGGAAATAATCTTAGAGCTTTAAGTAATCTTTTTCTTGGAGTACCAGATAAAAGTAAATGGGTAGGTAGATTTGGAGAAGATCAAATGAGAAGAGGAGGAGGAAAATTATGTTACGGATGTGGAGGTAAGATGCATGCTTACGGAGGTCGTATGAGCGTACCAGGTGTTCAACATAAATATGGAGCAGGTATGCAAACTGCAGGAACTATTTTAGATACTGCTGCAGATTTTGCTAAATATATTCCTGTAGTAGGACAAATTGTAGCTCCTGTTGCAGAAGCAGGAGCAAATGTTTTAAAAGGAGCAGGAGAAGCAAAAGCTACTGATACTGCATATACTTTAAAAGACGCTGCTTTTGATGCAGGTTCTGGAGCAGCAGGAACTTTTGTACCTGGTGCAGAACAATTTATACAAACTATAGGAGATCAGGCAACAAAAAAAGATAAAGAAGCAGAGATGGCAAAAAAACAAGCAATTCTTGCTGACAAAAATCATCCTGATCATAAAAAAGTTAAAGCTGCAATGGAAGCTAGAGCAAATGATGAATCTTTACAAAATGCTCAAACATTTCAAAATGTATGGAATCAAACTGCAGGAATGGCAAGTCAATTTATAAATCCTGGAGAAGCAGCAGATACTGCAGCAACTGTTACTGAAGTTGCTCCTGATGCTATAACGGATACTGTAACAGACACTACAGGACTAGTTGGTGAAGGTATGGGGTATGGTAATTGGGCAGATATAGATATGGGAGCTCCAGAATTACCTTTTGGAACAGGAGGTCGTATGGGATCTAACTATCTTAAAAATGGCGGAGGTCTTTGGGCTAATATACGAGCTAAGAAAGAAAGAATGGGAAAAAATTATCGTCCTGCTAAACCAGGAGATAAAGATTACCCAAGCGATGAAGCAATAGAAGCTGCTCAAAAACCAATGGGAGGAAGTTTAACTAATCCAACTGATCCTATGAATATAGAGCCTCTACCATTAATGCCTGCTAATCAATTTGGTTCTCCTGCTCAAGCAACATTACCTTTTAATTATGCATATAATATGCAACCTACAAGTATTGCAGATTTCTTTCAAGGAGAGAATGAAATAAATGTAGATGTCGATCAAGAAGATGTTAATAGAGATTTTAAATTTAAAGAAACTCCTATGCAAGCTGCAGCTAAAGCATTGCCTATTGCAGCTAACTTATATTCAGGATTATTTTCTAAATACGATCCTAAATATGAACCTGAGTTTGTAGCCACTAAGGCTCCTAAATTAGATTACACAGAATCTGTTAATGCTATTAGAAGATCTACTGCAGGTTTAAGAAAAGACTTAAGAAAGTTTGGAAGAAACCCAGGTAATTTACAAGTAGCTGCGCAAAAAGGAGCTCAATTAGAAGCACAAGCTATTCAGCAAGTAGACACTATTAATGCTAAACTACAATTTGAAGCAGAGAAATTGAATAAAGCAGAAAAGCAAAAGCTTGAGAGAATAAAGAAACAATTGATGCTTACTTTTGATGAAGCTAAAAGAAAATCTTTACAAGCATCTGCTGAACAAACTAAACAAATGGTAGAAGCAAATCAAGCAAATGAATTAGCAGCTTACTATGCTACAATGGCAGGTGAAGGCATTGGTTCAGTAGAATATAAAACTTTAGCAGATCAATTTGCAGAGATGTTAAAGAATAGAAATAAAAATAAAAAGAAAAAGTAATGCCTTTAACGCCTTTATCTACTCCATTTACTACAGAATATAAGCCTCTTGGATTAGAAGCCTTTGCGGAGCCTTTGTCTAAAATGAAAGAAAAGTTTGATGTAACTAAATCTGAAATAGATAAAACTAAGTACGCTTTATCACGTATGAGTCAAGACGATGAAAGAGCTAAAAAGTTATTGGCAGATTTAGATGCAAAAACTCAAGAACTTTCTCAAAATTTAACTCGATCAGGTAACTATAGAGTAGCTACTCAACAGCTTCAAGATTTAAACGAATGGTTTAATACTAATCCTGAGTTTGCAGGAATGAAGCAAAACTATAATAATTATCAGAAGAATTATGCATTAATGCAGAAGAAGTTAGAAAAAAGAGAAATAACTCAAGATGACTTTGAAACCTGGGATTATTATGTTAGAAATAAATTCTCAGGAACTAATTACGATCCTACTACAGGTAATTATAGTACTGGAAACTTTACTCCTAAATCAGAAAACAGAGAAAAAGAAATAGAAGACTTAGTTCTTAAGATAGCAGCTATGGAAGAAGACCAACAAGTAAATGCTATTATGGGGATAAATAGTGCTGTAGATGCTGGAGAGATAAGACAGCAACTAACTAAATATAGGACAAAAGAAGATGCTGCTAGGTCTATTAGAAACTTTATTACAACAGGAGAAAGATTTAAAAATTGGAAACAAGAAGATGCTCAGATGAAGTTTTTCGAATTAAACGATAGAACTAAGAAAGCAGCTCTTCAAGGATTAACTGAAGATAAAGACCCTTATCAATTTTCTAGAAATGTTTTAATCGAATCTCTTCCTGAATTAGAAGAGCTCCACGATCAAGTTACTAAAGTAATAGCTAATCCAAATGCTACATCTGAGGATATAGCTAAAGCTAAAGAAATACAAGCCGAAGCAGAAGAAAAAATGGCTGACATCCAAACTATGTTAGAAAACAATGATGTTGAAGCTATAGAACAAGAAGCTGCAGGTATTTATGTAGCAGATAAGTTAGGATACTTTGATAAGATAGCATTAGCAGGCGCTGACATTGTAGACTTTATTAATGAGGGAGCGATTAGCTCCTCTGGTAGTGGTAGGAAATCTACTAAAATAAAAGAAGCAAATGAAGTAGGAGATATTGCTACACAGTTAAATCCTGTCAATGTTATGAAAGAAACTCCTTTAGCAGGAGGTACTTCTCCTTTTAACGCAGAAGAAAATATACAACTTGAACCAGTTGAGTATACTATAAGCGCTACAGGAGCTGATGGAGAAACTTATGAAAAAGTAGTAGAGATAGAGCCTTCTTCTAGTATAGGTGCAATGTATCAAAAAAATGTAGATGTGCTTACTCCATTTGTAGGTGGAGTTTCTAAATATACTACAGGAGATGGAACAGTAAGCTATGCCCAAACAAGTGATTATATATTAACTGTTCATGCAGAAAACGAAGCATTGTCTAAGACTACTCTTGGTTTTGAGCAAATGTACGATCAAAGAATAGCTACTTTAACAGATGATATTAATGCTTATAAAGTTGAATTATTAGACCCAACTTTAACAGAAGAACAAGAAGCAGAATTAGAAGCTAAAATTAAAGACGCTAGAAAAGAAAAATATCAAGCTACTTATTCTAAAGTAGGACAATTAAAAGACCTTGATTTCTTAGTAACAGAATATATAAATGATAAATCAGAAGAAGAGCTAGTTCAAATTATAAAAGACCAAGCAGGAGATCTTAATCTTTCTGATGAAGATATTATAAAAGACATAACTAAATTAAAAGAAGACTTCGAAGCTAATACTGTAAGTAGTCCTAAATTCTTAGATAAAGAATTAAATTCTTTAATAGGAACTAGAAAACAAGAAAAAAATGAACTAGTAAAAAATCTAGATAACGAATTTAAAGATCTTATGGACGAGGCTGCTAGACAGTTTATGGGAAAAGAAACTAGCGAGTTAACTGAAGCAGAACAAGAACAATTAGAACTTTATGTAAGCGGCAGAATGGATCAACAAGAAGAAGGTTATGAGAATATTCCTGAAGAAGTAAAGGCTGAGAGACAAAGAATTTTTGAAAGACTTAATGCTATTGACGGAGAAATGGACAGTGCACTTGATATGGTCGACAATGTTTTTTCCCCTGGTGAACTACTATTGAATAAAATTTATAAAGAGTATAGAAAATCTAAAACTTTAGGAAGCGAGCAATTCTATCAGATTCCTCAAATAATTGTAGACAAAGGCGCTGATAAATTCTCTAGTGGGCAATTTAAAGCTTTAGTAGACGACGGAATGGTAGCAAGAGGTAGTAGAAATTCTAGAGTAATATGGGATCCTTCTACAAGACAATCTATTGCAATGGACCCAGGAGGTCTTAAGCATTCTTATACTTTAGATGCATATCGTACAGATACTCCTAGATTTGCAGGAGTAGACCAAAATGGTAATGTTATTATGGCATTCTATAGAAAATCAGCATTAACCGATCAAAATCAAAATTTAAAAGATTGGCAATCTTATATAGATAAAGGAATCCAACCTTTAGCTGAAACAACTCAAAAACGACTTGAAGCATATGAAGCTGGCGAAGACGTTAGAGTAAAATTCAGTAAGCAGGAATTAGAAGCAATGCAAAAAAATAATCCTGAAGTTTTATATTTAAGTTCAGAAGGATTAGATTATAAGCCTATAGAAACAGTAACAGAAAACTTTGTAGATTATATAGAAAGCGCTAATGCTATTGCTAATCCTGATAATAGAATAGAATTCATAGAAAAACAAAGAGCTAACTACGCTCCTTTCTATATGGCTTCTAATCCTAAAGCAGCTAGAGAATATAATCAATTTGCTAATACTCTTCAGTATAGAGCAAATAATGGAATAGAGTCTTCGATAAGTCAAGGAGCAACTAAGCCAGCACAAAGCCCTCCTTATACTGACGCGCAAGGAAGAGAAGTACAAAAAGAATATCAAGCTACTTTCCAAACAACAGCTGATAAAGAAATTCTAGTTCAATATACAGAAGTAATTAGAGACGCAAATAATTACGATAATATTATCTCTACTGATGAATTACCTGCCCTTACAATAAGTAATCAAGTAAATCTTCCTACTGCTTTAGCAAAATTAGATTTAACTTTTGGAACAGGTGCAGATTTAAATTTAACATACACTGCTAAAGGAGGAAGAAGACAACCTTTAGTATTAGCATTTATGGTAGACTCTGATGTATATAGAGATCCTAGAAGAATGCAAAATATTATTAAATAATGGCAGACGAGAAAGAACTCAATCTTAAAGGGATGGATACTAGTAATCCTGATGGAGAACCTCAAATAAATCCCATACTACAATCTGCAGAAGAAAAAATACAATCTTCTGATGCTTATATACAGCCTAGAAAAGAGCAACAAGATTTTATAAATAATCTAGCAAATGCAGGTATTAACGGAGTAACTAATGATACTATTAAGGGAACTAACTTTATGGTAGATCCCGCTGCTAAAGAATTATTTACTTCTGTTGATTTAGCTAAAGCAATTCCTGATCCTAATGAGCGTGCAGAATATATTAGACAGCACGGCAGTAAAATGACTAGGCTACTAGATCCTGATACTTATGGTATAACATTTAATAGAGAGATAGGAGATTATGCTGCATTTAGACAAAACAATTATTACAAACAATTAAAAAAGTTTGTAGATGATTTAGATGAAAATCAAGGTTTTTGGGAATCATTGGGAACTACTTCTGGTAAATTAGCAGGTTCTACATTAAATAATATAGGAGCAAATATTTTAGCACCTATATATGGAGTAGGATCAGCATTATGGAATTGGGATAGAACTAAAGTTTTTGATAATGATGTAGGCGAGTGGTTTAATAAAAACCAAGAATACATAGACCAACGTCTTGTAATCTACGGAGGATACGATTATGCTAAAAACAGAGATAAACAAACTTTCTTTTCTAGAATAGCTGATCATCCTTTTAAATCTATTAACGACGATATTGTTCCCACAGTCTCTTTTGTTATGGGGGCAGTGGGTGCAGAAATACTTTTAGGAAAAGTAGGATTAAAAGGAGCCATGGGAAGGCCCACTAGAACGATAGCTCGTGCAGGCGCTATTGGTACAGAAAAATTTTCTAAAGCTTACAGAGCTATTAGAGGTTTAGAAAAATTAGACGACATACAGTCTATGAGAAAGATAGTAAAAGCTACCGATGCTTTACAAAAAGGTATGGGTACTATAGGAACTATGTATCGATCAGCTGCTTATGAATCAGCAATGATTGGTAAAGACACTCAAGACAGTACTTTATTACAATCTAAATACGGATATATAAAGAACGATCCTCAATTGTTTGAGGAATATAAAGAACTTGTTCGCCAAAATACAGATGAGTTTGGTAATCTAGAAATCTCAGAAGAAGAAATCATTGAAACTATTGCTAGAAAAATTCCTAGAGGAGAACTAGCAATGATGCAACATAATTCTAAGAATGCAGGTACGGCAGCATTCCTTACTAATATTCCATTAGTAGGTGCTAGTTATATGATTCAGTTCCCTAAAATATTTGGATCAGGTTTTAGAAACAATCAAAAGATTTTATCTAGAAGCGGAGTCCTTTATGGAACAACTAGAGATGCTACAGGAAAATTAGTTTCAGAATTTGCAAGTGCAACTAAATTAGAAAAATTCTTATTTAAATATGCAATGCCTTCATTAAAAGTAGGTATTACTGAAGGATTTGAAGAATTTTCTCAAGGTGTTATAGAAAAAGGATATTCAGACTATTGGGCTTCTCCTTATACTAAAAGCGCTAGAGACTCTTCTATAGGCTTTATACAAGCTATGGCAAGTGCTTCTAGAAAGTATGCTACATCTATAGAAGGAATTGATTCCATGAGTTTAGGATTTTTAATGGGATTCTTAGGGATTCCTATGGTAAAACCTAAAGCAAGTGGTAAGATGGGTCTTGGATGGAGCGGGGGTTTTTATGAAGCAGTAGGAGAAGTATCAGAAAAGATTTCTGAAGTAGAAGCTGCTATAAAAAATTATAATGAAGGAATTCAAATGAATGAAGTCCTTAAAAATAATTTCGATGCTTTTAGAAAATCTGTTAGTATACAAGAAGATAAAGATCTTGCTCTAGCTAAAGGAGATGTCTTTGGATATAAGAACGCAGAATTTGATGAGCTATTTAATTTTGTAGAAAACAGAATGAGCAATGGAATTCTGGACACAGTGTACCAGGATATAGATGCTTTAGAGAATATGTCTCTAGAAGAGTTTAACGAACAGTTTGCTCACAAAGATGAAGCTCTTCAATTTACAGAAGAAACTAAAAAGAAGAATTTAGAAACTCTTCGTAAAAGAGTTGACACAATTGTTAAGAATCAAGATACATTTGATTCTATAGCTAGTGATAGAAAAACCTGGATAGATAAATTCTTTCTTAAAAATTATAAAGGATTAGATCAATTAGAAGAACTTGACCCAAGTAAGAATCCTGAGCTCGAAATGGATCAGCAGGATTATATGCGAGCAAAAGCAAACTTTATAAGAAATAAACAAAACGCTCTTAAAAAACAAGCTGTTTATTTATTATCTAGTAGAGACAATCTAAAAGAAAGAGAAAAAGAACTAAGAGAAAAACTAAATGAATTAGCTCCTAATAGTAATCTAGATGTTTTATATAAAGATGAAAATTATAGAGAAGTACTAGCAGCTGTAGAAAAAGGAGACGTAATTTATTTTGCACAAGAAGAAGGCAAGAAAAAACTAGATAGTTTTATTAAAGAGATCTTAGGTCAAATAAAAGAAGATAATTTTGAATCATATAACTTTAATAAATCTGAAATAGAAGGTATTGTTAAAGATATATTTCAAATTAAAACTAAGCAAGCTAAAGTTTCTGAAATCTATTCTACTCTCTTTACAAATAAAGGAGCCAATACCTGGTTTAAATTAAAAGAAGATTTTGAAAAACAATTTGCTGAAGAGCTTATAGATGGCATAAAAAAACGAGCAGAAGAAGCTGTCAATAAAAAACAAGATGGTTCTAGTGTAAAAACAAATCTTGATTCTTATAGAGAACTTTTTGGAAAAGATGTTCCTGCTCATTCTGAAAATGTTATAAGCCAATTAAATACTGTAAAATCAAAATTATCTGACCCAGAAACTGCTCCATATGAAGAAGTAGTTGAGGCATTAAAAGATGGAAAGAATGCTAATCTAGTAGAACATATTTTTGAAGTTATGGAAAGCCGAGACGAGCTTCCTAATGGATTAGATTACTCATTAGATAATATAGATAACTTTAAAGATAACGAGGATTTTAAAACTAGTTTTTTAAATGCATTCAATACTATTCTAAATAACTATGAAGATATAGTTTCAGAGATTTCTAAACGTAATACTAACTTTGCTAATTCAAAGAAAGAAAACGTAACTCCTGAACCTGTACAAAGTACATCAGAGTTTAAAGACGAGAAGAAAGAAGCTTTTACTATTGATGACATGTTCGAAGAAGCTGTCGAACAATCTACTAGTGGTAACATTCCTACTATTAACGAAAAGCAATTAAGATTTGACGAAGACGGCAAATTAATAAAAACGCCAATAAATCCACAAACAGGTAAACCTTATCCTTGGGAAGATAGTCAAGGTAGACCAACTACTCAAACAGAAATAGATGGGTACGACATGAAGAAAGTTAATAGCCCTGATTGGTTAAATAATGAAGATTTAGAAAAATACGAAGAGACAGCTGAATTTAAATTTGCTACTGAGTTAGATGAGAACGGAAATTCTTACGGAGATAAAAGTGTATATGATGCTGATAACATCGGTATTAATGTATATCATGGAGATACTTTTATAGGAAGACTTCAAACAACTTCTAGAAACCCTAGTGTAAAAGGTTTAAGAGAGGCTTTATATAATTCTACAAAAGAAACTGACGGAGGATTTATATCATCAACAACTAAAGACTCTATAGAATCTTATGAAGGATATCAAGCTACTGTTGCTTTTAAAACAGAAACTAAAGAAACTACTACATCAAAGTACGTAGAACAGAAAGATCTGCCTCCTATTATTGTTGAGTATAAAGGAGTTAAATATTCTACTAATGTAGATTTAGTTTTTGGGGAAGGTGAAGTAATTAATCTAGAAACAGGTAAAGTAGTAGGAAATTATTCTTCTCCTTTAGGACGAGCTGTTGTAGATGAGGCTATAAAACAAGGATTATATTTCAAACAAGAACAAACTACTACAGTAGATATAGCATCTGATTTAGGATTACTTGATACACTTAAAAAAGGTGATAATATTATACATCCAAAATTTGGAAAAGGAACAATAGTTAATATTATTGTAGATCCAAACGGTGTTAGATTTGATCAAGTAGAAATTTTATTTCCTGATGAAGGAGGAATAGTAAGAATTTCAAAAACAGGTACATTAGAAGATAGTAAACTAATAAAAACTACTTCGCCAGAAACAGAAGTAGAACAGACTGCTAGAGAAAAAGTAATAGAAGAAAATTTCGATGATATAATTGAACAGCTTAGTAATAGATTCGGTGAAGGGTACGTTGATATCTTAGACGGCAATAACTATATAGGAGAAAAACAATGTTAGTAAAAATCCGTAACTTTGATAAATTTTAATTCATGGCTTGTAAGTATTGGTACGACGGTAATTGGCGAAGTGAGGAAGAGTTTAAATCTATTCTTAATAATGGTTTATTAGATCAGCTATTAAGAGGTGAAGCGATTTCTCTAAAAGAGTTTCAGTTAGATGAAACTAAAATAATCAACAAACCTAAAGAAACTGTACAGCAAGCTCCTGTAAGAGTTAGAATTAAAAGAAAGATTCAAAGAAATCTTAATGTTGGTACAGATCCACAAAACAATGGAGAGCCTTTAAAAAATAATCCTGCTGTTTTATTAAAAAAAGCAGCTGATGCTAGAGGCGATAAAAATAATGAACTACTATTAGTTATTAAAACTATTGATCGTGTTAACATTGGACAAGATGGACAAGGAGATACAGTCATGAGTACTATTCATACAGGGAGAGCGGGGTCAGAAAAAGCAAAAGCATTAAGAGAAAAACTAGAAAACTCTAAAGTAAATCTCAGTGAAAGTTTAGAACCTGGATATGTTTACATGTTAGTTCCTTCTGCATATGGTTTATATCCTGTTAAGTTATTTACCCATAAGATAGCAGATACAAATGATTTTGACACTGTAAAAACTAAACTAAAAGAATTACAAGAAGCTACTAATATTGATGATATCAAAAAAATTAGAGAAGTTCTTGAAGATATTACTTATAGATTTAATATTGAATACAAAAGAGGCAATACTAAAAAAGATTCTTATTTCGAATTTAAGTGGACAGAAGTAGAAGGAGAAGTAATTGTCCCTCAAGAAATAAAAATTCCAGGAGATCAAATAGATGCAGCTATTGATTTTTTAGGAAAAAGAATTAGAAAAATAGATTTTGCTAGAATCAACGAAGGAAACTATAATCAACAAGTTGCAGAAAGCGGAGCTATTACTACTGACTTATTTCATGAAGACGGTAACTTCTTTCATTCAAGTTCTTTCTTTTTAGAAACTTATCAATTAAGTGAGTCTGAGAAAAAAGCTTATGAGCAGCAAGTATTAGACTTTGATAAAAGTGATGAGAAAAATTTCAATGAGGAATTTGGTCCTACATCTAACGAAGCTTATGAGCCTAATCCTAATCAAACTAGTACTAAGAAAGACGAAGCAGAATACTTTGATGATCAAATACCTCCCGATGATTTTGAATTTGAGTTTGATGAAGAGTTAGCACTTCTTTCAGCACAAGCTACAGAAGAAGGAAAGAAACAACAAAAAGGAGAACCAGTAAAAAAAGAAGAGCCAGGTGAAAGAGCTCCGACAAGAGAAGAGATTATAGACTCTGACCAAGAATTATCTGCACAAGATCTTGATGATATAATAAAAGCTGCAGAAGAACAAGGCATCTCTGCAGGTGTAGCAGCAATGGAAGAAACTAGAAGTAATGAAAGTACTCTTCTTGATTCAGAATCAGAGACTGGTGACGATATAGATACTGATGTATCTTCTAGCGATGATATAATAGGAGATCCTTTTGGAGATAGTAATCTTAAAACAAAAATGGGCCCTAAGATGGACCCTGAACTTGCTAAAGAAGATGCTAAGAAAGCTAGAGAACAAGGATTAGAAACTCTTAAAAGAATATTAGGAGAGTCTTTTAAAAGACAGTCAGGAAAGAAAGGCACTGTTAGAGTCATTAAAGATTTTGATTCTTTACGCCACTACCTTCCTAAAGAATCTTTTGAGATGCTGCAACAAGCATTAAAAAACGGAGATGAGTTATATGGATTATTTACTACTGCTGCAGTATTAATATCAGAGTTAGCTCCAGCAGGAACAGAAGCTCACGAAGCATTTCATGTTATTTTTAATTTAGTTCTGCCTATAGAACAAAGAGTTAAAATCTTAAATGAGATCTTTTATAAGTATCAAGAAGAGATTCCTTTAACAAGAAAAGAAGTTACTCTAGAAGACGGTACTAAAGAAGTTCAATATGTTAGACCTACTTTTATTGAGTTAGAAGAATTCTTAGCAGATAAGTTTATGGCTTATGAACAAAGCCAAGAAGTTGATAAGCTTAAGCCTGTAAGCAAGCAACCTGTCCCTGAAGATAAAAGAACGGGGCAACAAAAAACTAAAGATATATTAGCAGGTAAAGAAAATTTTAAAGAGACTAATGCTTTTTTTAAAGGTCTTTCTAGAATGTTACGAGTTTTCTTTAAAAAGAATAAAGTTCTAAACATAGATAACTTATTTGAGAATATAAACTTAGGAGTGTATGCGGATTCTATAAAATTTAAAAACACTGTATTAAAAAGATCTATTAGACAATCTATCGGACAATCTGTAAGAACTACTGCTCCTAACAGAAAGTATATAAATCCAGTTGAGAAAAAATGGGCGTTAAGATATTTTAACAGTAAGATTAAAAAAGCCATTGAAGGATTCCGCCAACAATTAGACCCAGAAAATAAATTATCTGTACCTGAAATAATAAATTTAGTAGGTAAGAAGTCTAAGAACTCAGGTCCTCATATTATATTTAGTAATGCTATTACTGATGTTGTTCGAGATATAGCAGTCGCAAAACAACTTCTTGCACAAGCAGAGGCAGCTGGAGATACTAAAAAAGTTGCTAAGTTTAAAAACTTAATTCATCACTTTAGTAAGTTCTATAAAATCATAACTAATAATCAAAAGATTGTTAGGAAGAATCCAAAAGGTAGAATAGAATTTATGAAGTCTTCTGATTTATTAGAACAGTTTAATAGATTCTTAAAAAGTAATGAAGGTATTGAAATTAGTTATGGAGGATTTGAAGCAGAGAGTAGATCTCCTCAAGAAGGCACTAACGGTCAAGTTACAGAACAAGATTATATAAATGCTATTGAAGAAGGAGAAGATACTCCAGATAGAGTAGCACAGATAAATAGTATTGAAAGAAATCCTAAGCAGGGAATGAAGCAACAGCTTATTAGTTTCTTTGCTAATATTCCTAAATATAATTCTGATGGTTCAAAAGCAATTTCTCCTTTTGGTATTCAAGATGTAGAAGATTCTAATGTAGTATTTGCTGCTTTAGTATCTAAAGTAGCTAATAGTTATACTTTAGAAAACTTTGACGCAAAACTAGCTACTCTAAATAAACCTTGGAAACAAGATGTTATAGATTTATTTGCTCAGAATCCAAGACTAAGAACATTGTTCTTTGCCAATTTTGCTAGTAAAAACTTTGCAGAGTTTGAAAGTGTCTATGAAGTAAATGGAGAATTTAGAGTATTTAGTTCTAACTCTAAAACTATCAAAGATATTATTTCAGAAGATCTTATAGCTAACTTCTTATCTAGTACTAACTCATTATATAAAGTAGGTAAACAAGATGCTCTTTGGACAGATAATATAGACGCAGCTAAAGCCAAAGCTTTCTTAGATGGTTTACTAAAATTAGATTTTTTATATAGACAAAATGATGTTAGTGCTGATGAAAAAGTAGCTGAAAAAAGTGTAGACTTTTTTGAAAACGGAAAATTCTTTAAACTACTTTCTGATCACTTAGCTACTGTAAATCTTTTCTTAACTCCTGAACAATTAGATAAAATCTATAATAGTGGAGGAGCAAAATTCTTATATAAAAGAGGAAAGATTGGAAATCTATTACGTGTTCTCCAAGAGGTAGGTAAAAAACTAGTTGGAACAGATAGAACAGCGATGGAAAGTCGAACTGTTGTTGGCGAAGACGGAAAGAAAAGAACAGTTAAGACTCCTAAATATAAAAGAGACGCAAAAGCAAGAGTTAATCCATTTACTAAACTAACTCCTGAAACAGATATTCAGTACGGAAAAAGTAAAGCTTCAGGAAAAAGTTTAGTACAACAATTAGCAGAAGCTATAGAGCCTGCACTAGACACCGAATTAGTTTCTAGTTTTAGAGGTATAGGAGGTAAAACTAAGTATAACATTATTCTTTCAGGACAGATTAATAAAATGTTAGAAGAAGTTAAAGATGAAGATAGTCTTCAGAAGCTTATAGATAATGTAGCAGGAAATGATTTATTAGTAAGTAACTTGCCTTTCTTACAAGATTTAAAAAATGACGACGGTTTAAGAAATAATCTTAAATCTATTATATTAGACGGACTTACTAGAAAAGGACAAAACAAAGCTGTTACTTATGGTAAGATGTCTGATATAGAATTAGAAGCAACTTCTTTTGGTTTATATTATAGAAGAGGTAAAAGAGAATACCAACAAGGTAATGTGGGTATTAAATTAGGTATACCTTCAAACTCTCCTACTGCCCATTATTTAAAAGTAAAGAGACTTAGTAAAGATGAAATTATAGATAAACTTACAGATACTGCTATCGCAGAAATGGAAAGAATGAAGTTTATCAAAGGCTTGGAAGAACAGTATAAAAAAGAAAAGAAAGAAAATAAAGATGCTGTTCCTCATCCATTATTATTAAATAAGAACTATGTAAAAAGAGGAAAGAACTTTCAATTACTTACTTTTTTAAATAAAGTTCCTGCTAAAAATCTTAAAACTAAACAAGGTATTAAAAAAGAAATTCAAAAATTCTTTGAGTTTAATTTAGAAAAAGATACTTTCTTTAGACAACAATATCTTAAATATAAAGAATCAGGAATTGTTGAAGGAAAAACAGCAGAAGGATTAATGACATTTAATCCTAATATTTTAGACAAAAGTCTAGAAACTACTCAAGCACAAAACGAAGTATTTATAGATTACCTTATGAATACTTTTTATTATAATGCTCAAACAAATGTTTTATTTGCAGGAGATCCTAGTTTTTATAAAGGTACTACAGATTATCAAAAACGTTTTAAGCAAATCTTTAGTCCTGGTACATACACTACTTTAACAGGAAGTTATAGCGCTATTATTTTAGAAGACTCGATGGTTCCTACCTCTAAAGAAAATCTAAAACATATCAATGATATTATTGATAAGTCTAATATGACTCCTGTAGAAAAAGAAGCATTGAAAATAATGTGGAAAGAAAAGGCTAATGCTAAAAAAGTAGGAGATCAAAATAATGAATCAGATGGTGGTACTTTTGTATCTTTAGATTTCCGTAAAAAAATATTAAAAGGTTTAGGAGAGTGGGGAGAAGCCCATGATAAAGCCTATGATAGAATTAAAAAAGGAAAAGAAACTATAGAAGATTTAAGAATTATAGATCCTCCTGCATCTCCATTAAAACCATTTACATTTACACAAATGTATGTTGATGGTGTAAGAGTTCCTATGCAGATTAAGAACTCTGAAACAGTACTTACTAAATCTTTTGCTCTTAAAAAAGATAAGCAAGGTAATCTAGTTTATCCTAAACTTGCTGCAATATATGAAGATATGGAAAGAGGCGCATATGAAGTAGCTCTTTTTGAATCAGCTGTTAAAGTAGGAGGAATAACAAATGGAAAAGATAGTAGGTTTACTCACTATGAAAAGCAAGCTGACGGAAGCTACATACCTTCTGTAGGATATGATAGTGTTAAAGTATTTAATTTAGATATATCTGATTACAGAAAACAGCAAGAAACTCCTGCTCACCATATTGATGAAAGAAGTAATTTTGGATCACAGCTAAGAACTCTTATTACTGGTGATATAGCAATGGACCAGGATTATGATTTATTTATAGGCGATACTAGAACTTCATTAAAAGGATATGAAGTAGTTTCATTATATCAAGATATTATTTTCGACGACTTAAAAGAATCTTTCGAGTCATTAGAAAAAGATATGGTAAATCCTGACGGTACTCTTAATTATGTAAAGCTGATTCCTTTATTAAGAGAACATGCTGTTGAAAGAAATATGGGAGACCAATATCTTCAAGCTATTTCTCCAGTAGAAGTCACTGTTAATGATGCATCATTAGGATCAAAAAAAACAATTACTACAGCTTTGCCTTTATTCCATCCTAGAATTTTATATCAAACAGAAACTCTTTTGCATTCTATCTTTAAAAACAATGTAGTTAAACAAAAAATTAAAGGGGGAGGGGTAATTAACACGCCTTCTTACGGTGTAAGTACTCTTCAAAGAGAAGAAGATGCAGATCTTGTAGGAGAAAGATACCATCCTAAATTAAAAATTGAAGATGGTAAAATTATTTGGGAAGTATTAATGCCTCATACATCAAAGAAATTTTTTCCTACTAAAGACGGAGAAGTTGACTTTGAATACATAAACATGTATGCTTCTGAGCTATTAGAAATTATAGCTAACAGGATTCCGACGGAAGATAAATACTCTATGTTTAATATTAGAATTATAGGATTTACTCCTCCGTCTATGGCTAATACTATTATAATGCCTCCTGAAGTAACTACTATTGCAGGTCTTGACTTCGATATTGATAAATTGTATTTCTTATCTAAACATTTTAGAGTTATAGATAATATTCCCAAAATAACTCAATACTACAGTACTATAGATAACCAAGAACAAGCAAATGATCTTGCTGAAAATATTTATAGAAATAAAATATTAATTAAAAAATTTGCAGAGGATACTATAAAAAATGAAAAAGAAAGAGAAGAGTTTTTAAAAAGAGTAGAAACTTCAATACAAGAAGTAGCTCTAGCCACAAAAGATAAAAATCGTAGCCTTTCAGATATTAAAAGAGAAATTAGAGAAAGTGAAAGAGAATTAAAAAAGTCTAAACAATTAAATACTGAAGATGCTAAAGCTCTAAAAAAAGAACTTCAAGAAACAATCGATTCTTTTTATAATATTTTAAATGGACAAGAATGGGACGAAGAGCTTGTTGAAAAAAGTATAGCGCTTCAAGAAGCAGAAGAAGGTAAAAATGTAATTATTGATGTAATAGCTAGTGCACTTCTTGATGCTAAAAATCTTGGCATAAATATATCAAGTTACAATACTAGAGCAGCTAGAGATAATATGAAAATAAATATTATGAAGTCTATTCTAGAAAATAGAAATACTGCTGCTGCAATTATTAATCCAGGTAACTTTGATTCTTTAAAATATGCAGGTGCTAGAATTAGATTATTAAAAGCAGGCAAAACTAAAGAAGCTAATTTAAAAGGAAAAGAATTATTAGCAGCTGCAGATAAACTAGATGATGATGCCGACTTTAACATTGCTTATCCTTCTACTCAATTAGAGTTATTCCGACGTAACATGGACGGTAACGATCTTATTGGTATTATGGCGAATCATAATACTCACCATGCTAAAGCTCAGTATACAAATCTTAAATTAGTAGACCAATTAGAATTTAATAAACAAACTTATCAAGCATTAAATCAAATTAGAAGTAGAACTGGTAAAAGAATTTCAAGAATACTTGCGACTAAATTAGCAGCTGTTGTGGATAATGCGAAAGAACCTATTTCAGCATTCTTAAACTTCAACATGTTTACTGCTAATGTAGTAGCACTTGCAGATAGACTTGGTGTCGACGAAGCCTTTATGTTTGCTTTACTAAATCAGCCTGCAATATTAGAACTAACAAATAGAGTTCAAAATGAACAAGGGTCTATGAGTAAACAAAATCTTGTTTCTCAAATAAAGAAAGAGATTATAGCTAATCTTCAAGAACAGATTCCTAGTGGAACTACTGTGAAACCAGTAAATATAAAAGACTTAACTACTGAGATGTTAGAAAAAACTCTAAGTGGTAAGAAAGGTGTTAAAAATGCTTTTATCCAAAAAGCAGCACTTGCTTTATTTGAAGAATTAGATACTATAGCAGAAGAATTATCTAGAGGAATACGAGCTTCTAAAACAGATTCTGTTACTGCTTACGGATCTACTGGTGCAGCTGACTATGTATTCTTAAACAATCAAACAAGAATATTAGTAGACAATCAAAGAGGAGCTAATAAAATATCAGGTTTAGAAGAAATTTTCTTATATAAAAATCCTAAACAAAAACAAAGCCCCGCATTTACAACATACGGTTTATATAAGCCTATTGGTATTTACGAAAAGGTGTTTCCAACTATTGGTAATATAAATGAAAATAATCCTACAGAAACTAAGTTCTCTCCTTTAGGATTAATTAAAGAAAAGTTTACTGAGTTTAAAGGTACAGGAGTTTTAAGAGAAGAAGAAGCGCAATTAATTAATAGTAACTATTTAAATTACATTGCTAGTGAATTTAAGTTTTTCCACCACGATCAGATAGACGATATATTAAAGAAATTCCCTGGAGAATTTTTAACGTTTAAAAGAAACTTACCTGAGAATTCTCCATTTAAACCATTAATGGACCAACTTCATATAGTACGTCCAGATTTAACTTCTCCTATTAGCAGAATTCAATTCTATCAAACAGGAAAGTTTGCTGAAGATATAGAAGCATTATCAGATTCTTGGGAAAGAATGTTATTAGACCCTGATCCTGAAATTAGAGAGATAGCAAAAAAATTAATAAAGTATTCGTTCTTTGCTAACGGATTTAATTTCGGTCCTTATACATTTGCTAATGTTATTCCCGTCATGTTCTTTACTAATGAGTATCAGTCTACTCAACCAGACTTAATGATACAAGATGGAGGAGGACAGCTTACTATGAACGAACTTCTTCAGAAAAGATTAATGGTAGAGAATTATGATTCTGAGTATAATGGAAGATTTATAGAACAATTTATTCGTAACTATTCTAATCGTCATAATTTTATTCCTACTGCTAAAATAGATAGAACATTATCAGAAGAAGATGCTGGGAATTACCTGACTCCTACAGGAAGAATTACATCAACTTTCTACGAAGCAGATGCTAATATAATAAAAGACTTAAAAGGCAATTTAGTTGTCATAGGTAATTATGCTACAACTAATCTTAGAGACAGATTCGACGAACCTGTACCGTATATAAAAGCATATGATACTAAAATAAATAATCATTATGCAACTTCTATCTATAAATTAACAGATACAATTATAGAATACAATAGTAATAACCAAGAAATTGTTGTTTATAAATATAATAGAGTACCTAATTTAGGGATTAGTAATGTCGCTTTAGAATTTAATGCATTAGGAGCAATAGAAAACTCTGTATCTCCTGCACCAGACACTATAAAAGACGGCAAAACAGAAGCTCAAAGATTAGCAGACCAAGCAGTCGATAATGAAATCACACAAAATATTAAATCAGCAGAGGGAGAAGTACCGAGTACAATTAAACCTAAAGTAGATTTAACAAAGAAAACAGCTCCAGTAGATCTTTCTACCGATACAGAAATGTATAGACTTCAGTATAAAGATGCTGAGTTTATAGCAGAGATTAAGAATGGGAAATTCCAAATATTCAATGCTAAGAATATGGAGCAAAAGTTTGTAGATAAGACTCCTGAAAATGACCCAGTGGTTAAAGAACTTTACGAAATGTTTAAGCTAAAGGTTTCAGGTATCTCAGAGACGCTTGTAGACAATTATCATGATAGTGTTTCTTGGGAACAATTAGCTGTGAATTTTGATAGAAGCTTTTTTGATCCAGAAAAAATTAAAGGCAGTCAAGATGTACTCAGAGCTTTTTGGCCTTATCTAGAAAAAGACTCTAATATATCACAGCTAGTTACTAAACTAGGAAGAGTTAATTTTGAAGTTAAATTTTTAAATAATGAAGAGTGGGCAGAGCAAACAAGAGGTAGAGGTACTTACATGTTCTACTATAATGACACAATATATTTAAATGAAGAAACAATACGACAAGTAGATAGTGGAGCATTTTATTTATATGCTTTCCTCCATGAAGTAACCCATGCTTTTACTATTGATTTAGTTGTTAAAGGAAAACAAACTACTGTAAAAGATGGTAAAAGAGTTACTCAAGATATTATAGACAAAGAGTTAAGACAAAAGAATACTGAGCTAACAAATTTATTTAAGGAAGCAAAAAATTTAGATAAAAAGAGTGAATCTCCGAAGCAAGATCTTTACGGTTTTACAGATGAATTTGAATTTGTAGCAGAAATTTTTACTAATCCTGACTTTGCAAATCATGTTAAAAGCTTAAGAGCTCCACAAGAATCAAAAAGTATTTGGCAAAAATTTATAGATTGGTTAACTTCGATATTTTATGAAGTACCTAAAAAAGGTAGAGGAGAAGAAATTTACGAAGAATCTATGGAACTTATAAACGCAATAGTAGAAAATGTAACTAAGGATTACAGAGAAACGATACAGCGTGAAAGAGAACAGATAAGTGAAGGAGATAAATGGTTAAGAGATAACCAAAATTATATAGTAGAAGAGATATATCAAAATGGTCCAAGTATAACTAATTATCTTTATGGAATAAAAACTGCTAACGGTACATCTACTAGAGATATAATGACTCAACAAGAATGGGACACTCTTTCTCCTGAAGAAAAATATAATGTTATAAAATGTAACTAATGAGTAAATGTATAAATAAATCTCATCCTGAATTTAAACAGCTGTTACTAGATACAGAAGTAAATCCTCTTATAGTAGCTGCTAAAGTTGGTATATGGATGGAACAAAATAATACAGAAGATTTTCCTACTATAGAACAAATAGGTCTAACTTCTATACAAAATACTCAAGAAAAACAAGTATTATATCAAGGAGGTCCTTCTAGAGCTAGAGCTGTTATAAAAGAAGCTCGTGATATATTCTTTAATGAAGTATATCAAAAAGATTTATCAGAAAATGATGTCAGAAGAATTAATACTAAGCTTAGACAAATTTCTGATAGAATAGGGGATCAGCCTTGGAGACTTAAAGAAAAGTTTGATGGCACTTATTATATAGCAGGTTATAAAAATGCTAATGTAGCCCAGAAAGAAGATACTTACTACTCACCATATGCTAACGGTATGTTTAGACAAATGAGTGTTAAGAATACTGAAAAAGCAAATGCTAAATTAGATAGAATATTAGGAGCTTGGGCAAGAAAACATGGAGTAGCTATAGAGTCTTTAAAATCTGTGATGGAAAAATTCCCTAATAGATTTGAAGAAAATGCTTTAGGAGTTGCTGACTTTATGAATTCTCTTATCGCTATTGCTGATGGAGCTAAGATAGATACTCTTGCAGAAGAAGTCGCTCACTTTGCTATTGAGATGCAGTTGATGAGCCAAGGGGAGGCTAATTATATTTTAGGTCCTACTACTATAAAACAAGCTTTAGAACAAGTCACAGAGACTGAGACTTACGCACAAGTAAAAGAAGAGTATAAAGATATCTATGAGAATGAAGAAGACTTTAGAAAAGAAGCTTTAGGTAAGATATTAGCAGCTGAAATAGTTAATCAGTTTAAACAGACTGATCAATTTATTGAAGAAGATGTATCAGGATTCTGGCAAAGTCTTAAGAAAGTATGGCAAGATTTTACTGCCTGGTTAGATTGGGCTCTAGGAATAGATAGTGCAGGTAGAAATGATATAGAAAATGTTGTTATTCCTTTGGCTAGAGATATATTAAATCAAGAGCAAGTAGGAAAATATGAAAAGTTTGAGTCCTATAAACAGCTGAAGAAACACGAAGGCAAAAGACCTTTTACAAAAGATGATATTAAATATCAAAAAGAAAAAAGAAGCGATGAAAGGAAACTGACTGAAAAAGAAAAGTTTCTTAAAAAAGTAGAGCAGCAGCTTTTAAAGAAGAAACAAAGACTTAAAGAAGCTCAAAGAGATACTAGAAGTCAGAAAAGTAAAAAAGCAATTGCTGCAGTTACAGCTGAGATAGAAGGTCTACAAAGAGACCTTGAAAATGCTAGGTATAATACTGGTATTACTAAATGGATTTACTCTTCTAAAGAAGAAGTATATGAAATATTTAAAGTATTAGATTCTGCAGAAAGAGGAGACGTTACTTTAGGTGGACGAACATTATATAATTATGAGCTATTCTTAGATAGTTATAATTCTCTTATCAATACTTTGATAGAAGATGTAAGAGTATCTACTGTTACTAGAGAAGAAGGAGCAGATATAGAGGAAGCAGTAGCTAGTTTAAGAGATTTAATAACTAAATCTAGAACCAGATTAAAACCTTTAAGATTAGAAAAAAATAAAGAAAAGTTTAGAGAAATAAATAGAACACCTGATGGTGAAGTTATAGATAAAGATTTTGATGAAGAGAGTGCTTTTGAAGCTATGCAAACAAAATTCTTTGATTGGTTTAAATATTATACAGGTAACTTTAAAAATGCTAAGTCAGCTGTTATTAGATCAGTACATAAATTTATTTATGATGCTTATAATAATGTTAAAAGATTTGCCGTAAGTACTGCTAGAGATGTATTAGCTTCCCAGACTTTATTCTTAAGTAAATATAAACAAGAAGATCTCATAGAGATGGACGGCAATAAGCCTACCCATTATATGGTAGCAGATTATAACTATTCTAAATTTTATAAAGAAAGAGAAAAGTTTAGAAAAAAAGTAGCTGAGAAATTAGGTTACGTAGACCCAGAAACTGGAGAAGGAGATCCTAGTTTAATAAATAAAAATTTCTTTACAGCAGAACAAGCTGCCGCATATGCTAAGATGTGGGAAGGTTGGTATATTAAAAATGCTGTTAGTATTAAAGTAGATGCTAAAAAAGATATAATAAATGAAGAAGGCAATTTAACTACTCAAGTATTAATGAAACTTAGAAATTCAAATAGAGATCCTATTTGGGTAAATGAAAGTGATATAGCTGAGAAAAAAAAACAAGGATATTATATCAGACAAGAGTATAAACAAGTTCCTAACGATAGTTATAAGAATAAGAATTTTGCAAAATTAATGAAAGATGAGAAATTCAGACTTCATTATGAAACTTTGATGAGAGTAAAAAGAGAAGCTCTTGCAAAATTACCTGCAGGATTTCAAACGGATCAGTTGCTTTACATGCGTCCTTCTATGATGAAGAGTACTTTAGATAGATTATTTAGAGCAGACGGAAATATTCTTACTAGAATAAAAGAAGTTGCTAGAGAAGGAGTAATGATTGAACAAGATGATACTCAATTCGGTGAGTTAAGAGAACTTGATAAAGAAACAGTTCCAATTTACTTTACAAGAGAATTAGATGACCCTTCTAAATTAACTACTGATTTCGGAAGAGCTTTTGTAATGTTTGCAGAGATGGCAGAGAATTTTTATCAGATGACAAAAATTTCTCCTGATGTAAACAACATACTATTTTCTTTAAAAGATAAAGAATACTATAGTGTTAGAAGAGGAAACATAAAAGAAAAGGTAGCATCTGAAGCAAGTATGGAATACGCTACTGTTAAAGAAATGATTGACAGTTTAGTTTATGGTCAACAAAGGCAGACTGCTGAGTATACTATACCAGGCACAAATAAAACTGTAAGTATTACAAAACTAACATCAGGTATAGCTTCATATATTAGAAACAATAACCTTGCATTTAATGTGCCTACATCTTTAGCAGGTTACATTAAAGGATCTATCGATTCTATTATAGAAGGTTCTACTGGTTTATATATTACTGCTGAAAGTAAAAATTGGTCAAGAATAGAATTCTTAAAAGAAATAGGAACTGTTATAGGAGAAATAGGGTCTAATAAACAAAGTAGCAAGATGCATCTTCTTAACCAGGATATGGGAGTTGTTAGTTTAGATTCTATGTTATATGAGACAGATAAATCTAGGTTAACAAAAAAATTAGCTAGCGGAGATTTAATGTATGTTACATATGCTACAGGAGATTACGGATTAAAATCTAGAATCTCTTTAGGAGTATATGATAACTACAGATTATACGATGGCAATTTTATTACTAAAGAACAATTCTTAAGAAAAACAGCTACTAAAAAAGGAATAGAATACGGAAAATCTAGAAAAGCCGACAAAGCCCATGAGAAATCTGTACAAAAAGAATGGGAAGCTCTTAGAGAAAAAAGTCTATACAATGCTTATGAAGTTGTTAACAATCAATTGAGGATAAAAAAAGGCATGAAACAGTACATTAATGATGGACTATTAAATGCAGTAAAGGGTAAGATAGAATATGTTAGTAATAATATAGACGGTTTACTAGGAGCTACTGATAAAGGTAAGCTAGCAAGAACTTCTGCAGGAGACTTCCTTTTAATGCACCGTGGTTGGTTCGTTAACTTAATCGATGCTAAGATGCAGACTCAAAAAACAAGTTGGATAACAGGTGAAGAAGAAATAGGACACTATAGAGCATTTTTTGGACAATATCTTCCTAGTGTTTTTAAAGCTATGAAAGGAGGAGATCTTATGGCAGCACATTCTGTGTATGACGGAATGACTAAAGCACAAAGAAGAGGAGTTAAAAAATCTGTAATAGATATGTTTGCTGCAATACTAGTCTCGTTCTTAGCAGGATTAGCACAGAAGTTTGCAGACGAAGATGATGAAGATCAATTTGTTATACAATTTACTTCATTAATCATGAACAGGGTATTAATGGAACAGTCAGCTCCTTGGAGTCCTGCAACTCTTACAGACCTTATAGATGAGCCTGTGGTAGGTACAAAAATGCTTAAAGGTTGGACAGACCTTACAGATTTATTTGATGGTACAGCAATTGAAAGTGGACCTTACGAAGGGCAATCTAGAAGATCTAAATGGGCTCAAAAGAAAATACCTTTTGGATGGAAAAATATATATGAATTTCAATATCCTGGAGAGAAAAACAAATTCTACAAGCAATTAGTAGGTGATGGATTCTTTGCTAACGTTCTTTCTAATGACCCTGAAAAGCAATACTCTCTTATAAAATGGTTAAAGCAAACTTTAGGACCGTCTCCTGTTAGAAATTGGGATGCTTATACAGAAGGAGAAAGAGAGGAGATTCTATTACAAGGTATAGAAGAGCTAGAAAATGAACAAGACATGTATAATGGGTGGAACTAGGCAAATTTTTTACTTAAAACAAAGTTTCGTATATTAGGGACGCGATAAATACAAAACACAATGAAACTTATTAAACATGCTGATAATATCCATGAGTTAAAACTCGATGGTACTAGGGCAAAAATTGCTATGTTATCAGACATCCATTGGGATAATCCTAAATGTGATTGGAAACTTTTAAAAAATGATTTAGACTTTTGCTTAGACAACTCAATCCCTATTATGGTTAATGGGGATTTCTTTTGTTTAATGCAAGGTAGAGGAGATAACAGAAGAAACAAATCTGATATACGCCCTGAACACAATAATGCTAAATACTTAGATTCAATAGTAGAGACAGCTGTAGAATGGTGGAGTCCTTATGCACATCTTCTTACAGTAATAGGCTATGGAAATCATGAAACTGCCATTATCAAATGGCAAGAAACAGACATATTAGCTAGATTTGTTAAGATGCTTAATCTTAAGAATAACACCAATGTAATGACAGGAGGATATGGTGGATGGTTTATTATAAATCAAGCTCTTAGAAAAAAAGAAAATGGTAGAGACTCTACAAGAGCTATTAAGATAAAATATTTCCACGGATCAGGTGGAGGCGGTGTAGTTACTAAAGGAGCACTTAATTTAACTAGGGCGTTAGAAATGTATGAAGACTTTGATGTATTTACTATGGGTCATATACATGAGAATGCAGCTAGGAATGATGTAAGAGATGTTTGTGTCCAAGGATCTAGTGTATATAGACATTGTCAAAAACAACTTCACATGATGCTCACAGGCACGTACAAAGAGGAATATGGAGCAGGTAGCAAGGGGTGGCATGTAGAAAGAGGAGCTCCAGTTAAACCTACAGGAGGTAGAATTCTTACTATAGATTATAAAAGAATTAGAGCAGAGAATGTAGATAGACACGACAGACAAGTAGATTCATGTAAATTTCCATTATGAGGTTGTTATTAATTATATTATTATCTACATTTACAGCTTATGGCCAAATATCAGAACCGTTTGATAGCTTTGATCAGCCTGGTGAGTGGACTAGCCCTGGCGGTAATACTGGTTCGCATAGTGGCTCTTTGTGTTATAATATTAGTGGGACTTATGTCACAGATACTTGGTACATTTTTGAATCGCCTATATACGATCTTACTTCGTATGGACAAGTGGATATACTCTGGTATCAGGAGTGTTCTATCCGTAACGGGGATGAGTTTAGACTCTACCTTTTCGATGGTGCTTGGTCTTTCTATGACATTACTAATCTTAACGGCCTTTATCAGCTTACCATTCCTAATACTGTTACTCGTATAACATTTGATTTACTTACGTACGGTAACGGAGGTCTTAAGAATAAATACGCACATGTAGATTTCTTTGACATATTAAACGTAACTCCATTGCCTGTAGAACTTTTAGATTTTAAAGCAGAGTTATTAGACGACGGAACAAAGTTAACTTGGTCCACAGCATCTGAAAACAATTCTGATTATTTTTCGTTATATAGAGCAATGGATACTTCAAATTGGAATAAGATAGCTCATATACCAGCTGCAGGTTTTTCTACAAGCTTGCAAGAATATGAATATATAGATAATAGTATCTTATATAATACTACTTACTATCAACTTAAAGAAACCGATATAGACGGCACTACACAATCTTGGTATCCTGTGTATGTTTATCGCAAACCAGAATCTTTTAATTACTACAACTTATCGGGACAAGAAGTCAAAGAATCTCAGAAAGGCTTCGTGATCTACCGAGGAAAGATTCACTACAAACACAAATAAAAAAAGGGGGACATATTAGTCCCCTTCTTTTATGATCCACAATATAAGCAATCATCATCTTGATCTAACTCAGGTTTAAATGCTATCTGAGGATTAAGAATTAATTTTAACGCATAAATTTGTTGTTGGATTTCTGCATCATCTAGAAGATTACCAGTAAGAGTACTTTTTAATCTTTGAATTTCAGCATTAACGTCTTTAGCAGCAATCTGTTTATTTTTGCTGTTATAAAACTGTTCTAGATTAAAATCCTTTTCATGGTTTTCTCCTTTAATTACGAAATCAATGTTTGTGTCTTCAACGTTCCTGTTTTCTGTCATGAGTTTTTTAATTTTAAAAGATGTACCTAATTTTATTCCAAGGAATTATACTGTCGTGGATAGCAGTAAATTGTTCTATGAATTTCTTCTTTAAAGATAACTCATATCTTAGATTTTCGCCACCATATTGCGATATTTTATTTTGCTGAATTTCGGGAATCCATAAATCTTTTTCTGCTTCAGCGTGATTCTTAAGATTAGCCAAATGTTTCTTTTTATTATGAGTAAGAAAGATAACTTCTGCGAGTACTTCGTCCTTGTAATCGATATACTCATTTACCATCTCAAACAATTCTTTATAATCTTTACGCCAACCTTTGTATACAATCACGGGACTAAAATTAAGATGTACCTCATAACCTGCATCTATAAATGCGTCAACAGCTTTAATCCTGTCAAGTATCTTAGATGTATTAGGCTCATGTTTATCGCTCATATGTTGAGGCATAAGACTATATCTAATTCTAATCTTCTTATTAGGATCATAACTAATAAAGTCAGGATTAACATATTTAGTAGCGAATGAACCCATAGCCAAAGGATGGTTCTTAAAGAATTCAAATATCTTTTGCCAATCATAGAACTTAGCATGCAGAGCGAAGTCTTCGTTACAGCTGATGTCATAAGTAGTCAACACAGGATGTGTTTGATTAGGTTTATCGACAGGTGTAAAATATGCATGATTATTTACAACAGTTAATATATCTTCTATATTTTCTGCAATGTCTAAACCTTTTGGTTTATGACGCTTCATGTAGCAATAGCTGCAATCATACAAGCAGCCATAGCCGAAGCTAGGTGAAATAAAATCTGTTGATCTACCAGAAGGTCTAATCAACATAGATTTTCTATTAATTTTCTTTATAAGTTTTGTCATAGGATTAAAAATAAAAAGGGCCCTATTTCTAGAGCCCCATCAGATTAATATAATCTAAACTGCATAACCACTATGGGAGACTAAAAGAAGTCTCCCGTCGGGGTTAGTTTGTTTTTTTGTGTATAATTAGAAATTACTTCATTTGTTAAGATTTCTTTAGCGCAGTTAATAATAGGCCATACTTCTTGATCATATAAATATGCAGGAGAAGTAGGGTTACTTAAGCGCTCTTCCCAACTTTCTTTTAAAACAATTGCTTTGTTTAATATTAACGGTAATGTATAAGACTTACCAGAAAAATAGTGATTAGCTAGAATTAGCTTCTTACTATTGGCTGTTATCTCTGAATACTTACCGTTAATTAATAAATCAAAATCACGTTGATAATCAGTAGGTATACTAAAGATAAACACAGTGCATTCTTTAATATCATACTCGTCTATAAAGTTTGGAAAAGCTTGAATAGTACTATGAAATTTTTCAAAATCTGTATCTCTATAACCTCTTACTAATACGTGTATATAATTTTCTTCTTTGTATTTACTAATTGTAGTATTAGCTAGAAAAGCATTTAAGAATCGAGACTTATGTTTAAGTCGACCCCAGCTATCTGTAATATGACAATCAAACAAAGACTTTGGTACGTTTAGAAGAGGGAACAAAAAAGTTGCAGTTTTTGTATACTTCATAATTACTCTACGCTTATTACATTTTTACCTTGTTTATAATATTCCATTGGGTAATCCCAAGCATCATTTTCTGTAGCATATTTATACCTTTCGATTGCTTTATTAAAACCTTCATACTCTTTGTTGCCTTTGATGCCAACTTCGAGTACAGTTTTAGTAATTTCAAATACCATAGGATTATTATTTAAATGTGTTTCTACAACAATATATAGAAATCTATTTATAGAATAACCGTTTTGGTAATATTTTTGCAATCTTTCAGATTTGTCTAAATGCAAACCTAAGTCATAAACAGCTGCTTGAAAATCATACCTAAAATGCCAGAAACTATTTTCAAAATTAAGAACAGATTTACCTGTAGTCTTAAAGTCAATTGGAGTTATTGTTTGATTTTTATGATCAACAATAATTCTATCTATTTCACCTTTGAATTCTAGACCGCTATACTTAAATTGTACAACATGTTTATCTATGATTTCAATATGATCGTCGCTAGATTTCTTTTGACAATAAGGTCCAGTAAATTTGTCTGATCGAAGTGCCATAACACAATTAACTGCTTTAGCATAGTCAGTCTCAGTAACAATAGTTTTACCATCTGTCTCTTTAAGAATTTCAAAATATTTAGAACCTTGAGCTATGATTTTATTAACTCTAGTCTCTTCTTTCCAATTACTTTGATAATTCTCATATTGACAATGTTGTAATATATCATCATAGTATTCTTCTAGATCTAAAATTTCTAGCCCAGTAGCTACTCTATCTTGATACACACCTTGCACTATTCTACTAATTGTGTCAGTAACTCCTGTTGTATCAGGAATCACAGCATACTTGTTATCAAAATCTTGTTTAGTCTCTGTAAGCAATGAGTCTACTAAAGAACCAAAGACAAAATGCTGCTCAGTAGATTCATCTTTTGCTAGCTGTCTTTCTTTAGCTTTAATATATTCTTGTGGACTAATCAAAATCTTTTTTAGAGTGCTTTGATTAAGAGCACTTATTGTTTGGTAATCGATCATCTTCTTTTAATTGATTTAATTTTATAAACTAATTTTCTGTTCTTCAAATTTCTAACAGGCACAAACTCATATTGAGTACGTCTTAAGAATTCTACAGTGTCATCAGGTAATATACCTTTCTTTATTAACACATCATCTAGACATTTAATCCATATGAGAGCTAGGTTGCCTATATCCCAATTAGGTTTGTAATCATCGGCTGCTGGTTTCCAACTCGTCTTTCTTTTTCCTGTTTCTTTATCTTTTATCATTTTCATAACTCCATAATTTATAGGCGCATATACTGTTAGTTTTGTTTCTACGGGGGTGTCAATACTTAGATTGTCTGGTATATGTTTTTCAATATATCCGTGCATGGCAGCTACAAGAGCTGCCCTAGTTGTATAGTGCACAGATGCATGAATCTTATTATAACCAATCTTGACCCAGTTTTTCTTACTAACAGGTATATGAGTTATGAATTCAGGAAATTCTAATTTAATCTCACTTACCATAGCGTTTTGTTTTTATTCAATCCAACGAAATTCGTCAGGTATTTCGGTTTCTACTTCATCTTTTATTTCTACTTCTTTAACTGTATATCTAGGAGTAATTTCTCTCACATAATCTATATTTAATGCTTCAGCTATCTCAGGACTTAGAGTAATATTCTGAACTTTAAAATGATCATTATGATATACAAATTGGTCTTTATATTTATTAAGAATATAATCCAACATATCTACAGTTAAAACTTTTCTATCAAGTAGCATACTAATTATTGAATTGTGGTCTAAATAGAAATTACTAGGAGTCATATTAAAATAACCTAAGAAAGATTTAAAATTAACATGTCTTTTAGTAGGATTTTTATCTATTTGATGGGTCCAATCATTTAGTAACAACAAAAGATACATCATAGATTCTTTATAATTACAATTAGCCATAATCTCCATAGCTAGTACATGATTATCAGTATCATCACTATTAAACATATTATGAACTTGCTTATATACATTTTCATCCATAGTAATAGTTTCTTCACCGTTAATATGAGGGAGCAATTCTGTATAATTATATACTTTATCGAGATTATTTAAAATATATTCATATAACTCTACGTAATCTTCTTTAATAAAATAATAACTATAACTTCGATATGTATGTACATTTTTAGATACAGGAACACCTCCATATAATCCACTAGGTCTATTACTAATCATTCTAGATATATAAGAATTAACGATTATATTGTCTTCATCTTTATATGGCTCTAAAAGTTTTAATAATTCATCTCGTTCTTTTATGTCTATATAATTATGAACTTCAGCTTGAGTTACAAAAGTCACAACTTGTTCTTTAGTAACATGATATTTCCACTCATAATCTCTTAATTTACCGAGACTTGGATCTACAAATATATGAGTAGCATCTTTAAACTTATTAGTAGTTTTAGAAGCATTATCTAGTAAAAGATTTTTTAATTTTACTCTAGGAACATTAGCACCTGCACCAATATAAAGAACATCTCCAATATTTGGAGTATAACTATTTTTTGATATAGAATCTGTAACATTACTTAATACTTCTTTGTCATAAATATACACATAGCTATGTCTGCTACTATAGTAGAGATAATCTACTTCTCCTGATCTATGATCCATATTTGAATCAAAACAATCTGATAAATCTAATATTTTTTTTGTCATTTTTTTTTATTTAGTACTCATTTGTAAAACATTTTGATCTAGCATCATCTTAGAAAACTTAGCTTTATGACCGCCTAATAATTCTTTTACTATATAATATTTTAAATCTTCAGTAAAAGTGTTGAATTTAGTCGTAAGCTTAATTAATCTATTAATCATTGATTCAGGAACATGTCCTTCAGAAGCAGTACGCAAACAATAATTAATTAATCTAGTAGCCAAGACACTTGCTATGTCAGCACGATATGTATCATTAACTCCGACACAATCATCAAGAGCTTCTAATAACTCTTTCTCATCTTTTTGAATTAATTCTTGAGGAGTAAGAATCTTATCTAGCTGATTATTAATAAACATAACAAATAAACTTGCTGCTTCTGGACCAATAGAACCTTCGCCTACCATTTGTATAAGGGGTAATTCTTTACTAAAGTCTTTAATAGAACTAATAGAATTAAAGAATGTAGTAATAGACCTAGGATTAATTTCTTGAGTTATTATTTCAGGATGCATTAATAAGAAATTAATACAACGACCATCTATTCTCATATTCTCTGCCCACCGTGCCCATACATTAGCATCAAACTTAGTCTCAACAGATATGAAACGAGTTTTCTGCGCATTATCTAGACTAGTAACATTATAATCACCATTGTCAGGATTAGTAGTTAAGATAACATGCCAGTTTCTAGGAAGTCGCCAGCTAACATATTCTTGTTTATCTATCAATTCCATACAAGCTTGCATAAATCTATGATCAGCACGAGTATAGTCATCTAGAACTAAGAAACCGCCTTCACCACGACCCTGAATCCATTCAGGTGCAGCATGAGACATTCTTTTATCTACAACTTTATAGCCTTTCTTGTTAGCAGTATCAATTTCTTGCTCAGTAATCCATAAAGACTTACCCTCGTTATTTTTAACTTGGAATTCTTTAACAGGAAAACCTACTAAATCGCCTAACTCTTCTAGCTGTGCTAAGTTTAGCTTTACTACTTGCATGTCAAGCTCACTGCCTAACTGCATAATAGCAGAAGTTTTACCAAGGCCAGCTTCACCTTCAATATTTACAGCAACAGGAACTTTACCGTCTTCCTGTATATGTTGGTTATTGCTTACCATATGTTTGATGAATCCTTTTAATTCATCTACGTTTAATTGTAATTGATTCATTAGTATTTAATTTTATAATTCTAATTTTATCTTAAGACCAGGTAGGTCTTCATTAATTTCTGATTCTTCCGAGTGAACCCATAAAACTCTAGCTCTAGGATTTACGTGTGTATGTGCCTCACCATCTGTAAAATATATAAGACTAGTATAACTAGTATTCTCATTAAAATATTTTATTACAGGTGTAAAGTCAGTACCACCGCGTCCGTGTATCTTTAGTTCATAGGTACCAGTATATTCACTAACATCTCGTATATAAGTATCACATTGTACAAGAGTTATATCTACACCAGTTTTATATATATGGTGCATTTCATTCATAAACTCTTTTACTTCATGATCACGTACAGATCCAGATGTGTCTATGGCTAATAAAAGTTTTTGTTTCATTTTAACTTTCATACCAGGCATATCAGGAAACTTAACGTTTTCTTTTCTACGAATTTTCTTAGTAAATATTTTAGTGCTAATGCCAGTAAATCGTCGGAGATAATTCTTCCAATTAAATTTAGGAGGAATTATTTCCTGAATCTTAATCAAACCTTTCATCTCACCAGGAACATGTCCTTGTTTCTTTTCAGTTTGTTTTTTACATTGTTCCAACACACGTTGGAGTTGCATATCTATCAATTGTTTTTCTGCTTCAGGCAAGTTTTCAAATTCTTCCCAATCATGTTTAGGAATTTTAACTTCTTTTTTTGAACCTAATCCTCCTTCTCCGTCATCACTATCTGCTGGTCCAATTAATACAACTTCTTGACTTTGATCTAGACCATCTAAAAGTTTATCCATATTACTATCTCCACTACTACCTTGTTCTTTTTTCTTCTTTTGAGCTTTTTCTAACTCTTCATAATAATATTGAGTACCAGCTTTTCTTCTTAGATTAAGATCACCATAATCATTGATATTTATACCTCCTTCAGGCAATCGATTTTCATCTATATATTGATTGATTTCCATATCCATTGCTATGTTAGCAAGTTTTTTATCAGAGAACTTAGTAAAAGTCAATAGATGGCCAAAAGCAATATGTAATAATTCATGTTTAAGTAAACCTGTTTTATGGTCCTCACTTAGAGTATCCCAAAAAGGTTCGCTTATCATCAATTGATAGTTGATTCCATTCTTACAAACACCAGCTGTGCCTACTCGCACATCCCATATTTTATTTAATGATAATAGATAGAAACCGTAGAACGGTTCTTCTAACATTAGCTTCTTGCTAATTTTACTTAGAGATTCATGTTTTGTCATAATTTTTCTAATTTTTTATTAAAATGTTCTACACTAAATTCTTTAGTAGTATTTTTTACTAAGTCACTGAAATCTTTAGATCCACCTAAAGGCAATACAATGAAACTAGGCACATCATATCTTTTAGAAAACTCTTTAGCGAGTTTCATACCTGCGTCGTCGTTGTCAAAGAGACATACAACTTTTTTAAATCTAGATTTATATTCGTCCATTACAGAATCTTTCATCATAACAGATTCTGATTGTAAGCCTATAGCAGGAACACCTACTACATCATGGAGGCTCATGACATCTTTTAAAGACTTAGTAATTACTAACAGCTCACCTGATTTAGGCAATTGCCTATAACCTTGGTGTACAGAATAATTAGCATTGTTAATCCATTTTTTAAGTTTATTCTCAAATGGTTGATATATCTTATAAGTAACTTTACCGTCTTTGTGCTCGACATATGCATAAGCATGATTAGCAGTTTTAACAGCATTGTCATTATAAAATACATGGCTAATAGGAAACACATTAAACTTTTCTAACGTAGCTTTTTTAATACCAAATGATTGCCAATATTTTTTATCTATTGTTAACCAAGGTCTTTTCTTTATTCCTAATTCTACAGATTCTTTACGTGTTATCCTTGTATATTCTACATTCTGTTTTACAGCATTGACATTAAAGTTAGATAACCCCATATCATATGCTACTTTTTCTAGCGCTTCATAATAATTTAAACTAAATAATTTTCTAACTAACATGATAAAATCACCACAATCACTTGTAGCAAAATCTTTAAACATTAGTATATCTCTATTTGCTTGATGAAAAAATAACGCAAAAGAAGGAATATTGTCTTCACGAAGAGGTGAATGATAAACACCAAGTCTATCTATTTTTTCTCCCATATAAAAACTATATATCTGTTCTTGCGTAACATGTTTTAAGATATCATCTCTTGTAATAAGATCATTAAATATTATTGAATTTAAATCTATGTTTTCCATAATAAAAAAGAGAGGGCTTTTACACCCTCTCTGTTTTTATAGTTTAGATAGTCTACCAGTCGTCGCCTTCTAGAAGCTCATCTGCTTTAGCAGTTGCAACTTCTACTTCATCTTTCACTATTCTATCCATAGCGTCGATGCTGACGGCTAGTTTTAAACGTGTTTGATTTACATCAACACTCATAGATTCTACAAATGGAACCCAGCTACGAGGCTGAATATATTGTTTAGGAGCATTTACAGTACCATAAGTAGCGAAAACTCTAAACTTACCAGCATTAGCTAGTCCGTCTTTAATATACTTCATAGCTTGGTCAAGCAATTCTTTAGGGTTATTAGCCTTAAAGCCAATCTGATGGTCAGCACCATATACAGCGTGTATAATGTGCTTCATAGATTTACCTTGCTTTTTTACTTGTTCATCCACAGTACTATACTGTGTGTCTTTAGTAACATACCAATATGAAGTAGAACACTCGCCACCATTATCATCTGTAAAAGTGATTTTATAATCAGGAGCGTTTTCCTTATCATCTGGTTTCTTTTTGTAAACAGACATTTTAACATCGTTTACTAAACCTGCTACACCACCGTTAAATATTACGGCATTTCCTCCAGTTGCGGCATCAAAACCGCTGTCATTTAAATCGTACATAAATTGTTTTTAAAAATTATTACCATTGATTATTACTTACATCTTCAGAAGGAGTTAATTCTAATCCTTCTTCTACAGTTGGATAATTTACATTACCTGTAGAATCATCTAAAATTTCTTCAGTAGAAGAATTGTTTTCTTGATAATTTTCTATAGAAGCTTCTTCTTTTATTAATACTAAAGTATTAAGGCCAGGAATATCAGAAACAATTTTAAATTCATTTTCTACATTATTAGATAATTTTAATATTTTAGAAATAAATTCAAAAGTTTTCTTATCACTAAGAGTACAAGTTTTAGTTAATTTAAAACCTGCATCTCCGTCTGCTTTACGAACAGCTACAATAGTTCTATCAGCATTAAAGCCAAAAGAAATTCTATCTTCTCCTTGAATATTTAGTAATTCTTGTGCAGCTTTATTAAAGCTAAACTTTCTACCTGCACCAGGCTTTGACAATGCTGCCATAGTCATTACAGGATAATCATACTTTTCTACTTTTCGCTGTCTTTGTGAGGGCACAGCATCCCATACGAAATTTTCCATTTCTGTTGTTTATAAATTAAAAATTAAATTGAATAATACTCTCTTATTGCATTGTTAACGACAGTGAGATCGTTGTCGATCTCATCGTTTTCAAACATTTCGAGAGGTGTTTTACAAGTGTCGGAACCTGATGATACAGTTCTAAATATATGCCTGTTAGGCTTGCCAGGAGATTTAATAATCTCTGTGTACAGAACTATAGTGCTAAAAGACTCAGGAACAAATCTTTCTAACATTTTACCTTGAACTCCAATACGTTCAGATGCAAAACCTGATTCATCATAATGTGTTTCAGGATGCGCCATAAGATATACTATGATATCATCACGCATAGAGTCATTAATAAAATTGATTAGGTCATATTGGTTAGCAGCCATTTTTGACCATTTATCGAAACCTTTCTCGGATCTAAATTTTTGACTCATAACTGTATCAGTCATAATACGAGACCAAGTGTCGATAACTACCGTCTTAACATTTTTTAGTTCGTTTACTTTTTTCAAAGTAGCTAATACTATACTAATGTCAGACGTTTTGCGATAATTACGCTTTTCCTCATTATAATTTTTGCTAAACTGTTTAAAAGGTAACGCCTTTTGATCGGTGTTAATTATTACAGTTTCTTCGGGATTTAGCTTACGTAATGAGGTAGATTTACCCATACCTGATTTACCAACCAGGAACACTAATTGTGCCATAAAGTTATTGTTTTTTGATTAATTACTACTATGTAAATATAGTCATTTTTCCCTGTATTTACAAGGGATAGAGAGTTAAAATTGCTTAATTTATTTCATACGTTTTTCTGTTTTTAAAGGGTTAATATTAGATTAAATTTTATCATACACAGTTACTAATAACTGCTCTTGAAAATGTAGAATTTGCTCTACTGTTTTCCATTCAGCATCTCCTATATTTTTCTTACAAAAAGCAAGCTCTATATAGTGACCATTGCTTAAGCCTTCCATAGATAATTTTTTAAGACAAGACTTTAAAGCAGAATACTCAAATTCATTATTTTTTAAAGATGTATAAAAGTTTAATACACTAGCCGACTGTGCTATATTAGCAACAGAATAATCTCCTAGTTTATATAAAGCTGGTAGAGGAAATGCTTTATGCACTTCTTCTATAATTTCAAACTTTTCATACAACTTTTTAGATAACTCAGGCCTTTCTTCTTCAGCTGGTTCTTTTGAACAATTAATATTGTTAACTAATAGAAGTATTTTACCTTCTTCGAAAGCTTTACTAATGCTTCCTTTTTCTTTTTTTACAATTGGCATAATTGATTAATTTAATTTAGAATAATAATCGTGAACTTTCTTAAGTTCTTCAGGCTTACCATAAACTTCATTAGCTTTTGGTAATTGATAATAAGCACCTATCTCGCCTACAAATAGGAAGCTTGCTAGTAGATTTACATCACCGTCACGGTTCTTACAAATCTTAGCTAGTCTATAACGATTTTTGTATTTTGTTATGTCAAATCCGAGACACTTATCTACACCATAATAAAACGGACTTGCTAAACCTATTACAGTATTAGCATCCTCTGAGACATTACCAGTGTTTTTGATGTCACTTAACATAGGCATCCAATTATCTCTTTCTCTACGGTCCATAGCTTCTGATGAACGATTAATCTGTGATATAACCACAGGACTAAAGTTGAACATATTTCTAAAGAACACTAGAGTTCTAGATGCTTTGTCGATAGCTTCTTTTAGAGAGCTATAATTATTGTAGTTTATTAAACCTATATGATCTATTACTACAAGAGTAATTAAACCAGGATTATTAGGTTCATAGCCTACAATAAGCTTATTGTTATCTCTAATAACTTTACCACGTTTTTCTGCATAATCCATAAGATCTTTATACAAAAACTCTGGACTAAGTGTACTACGATAGTGCAAATACTTATCTTGTATTTGTCTCATTCTATCTTCGTATTGTGGTATTAGCTCTGCTACTTCAGGACGTAGTGTTTCTCCACCTAAACTTAGTATTTCATTTAAATTAGTCAATACTCCGTGTTCACGCCACATAAGATTAGCAATATGTTTTGCTATCTGATGAGGCGGAGGTATCTCTAGAGAATAATATATAATCTCTATGTCATGGATGTACCCAGGGTTTGATTGCAAAAAATCTATAGCGCCATAAACATAAGTTGAATTTACAAATGACGTTTTACCGACACTTGTACCTGCGAAAACTAAATCGTATCTACCTGGCTGTATATTTTTTATATGATTACTTAAGGTTGTAAACCCTTGAAAAGGTATACCTGTATTTAATCCTCTCTTACCACGTTCTATTGATTCTTTTAGTTTATCCCAATACTTAATTTTTGCTGTCATATAATATTTAAATTTGATCCGAATTCCAATCTTGTTCTTCCACTCCTTCAGGTTGTATAAAGACTTCCCATTGTTCCCACATAGAATTGTTAAGAACAGTTTCCATGTTAGGCAAGTATTGAAGTTTATTAGCTCTTTTTTGTTGAGCTATAAAAGCTTCAGTTGCTTTAATTGCTAATTCATGTTGAGCAATTCTTTTGACTCTAGCAAGATATTTCTTTTCATGTTTCTTAGCAACTTGAGCAATGGAACCAGAGGCACGTAACACTCTGGTTCCTACTCTTACAGGATAACATTGATAAAATTCCCAAAAGTTAATTTGATCTCCACGTATTCCAAACAATTTTTCAATCTTGTCTGTAGAAATAATCGTATCCATAAATAAACCCCCTTGGGATAATATATATGGGGTATCTTTTAAGGATTCTCTTATATCAATTGCTTGATCTTTACCGAAAATTTTCTCAATATTAGTATAGTCTTTATTATACAGAAGTTGTAGTAGAACTAGCTGATTCGGAGTCAGGGATGACCGCTGGAGCAACTCCAGATTCATCGATATTTCCATAATTTAACTGATTTAAAAAGTCTTCTAAGTTACAAATAATTACCTTATTTTTATCTATATCACCTAACCTTTTTTTCATCCAAACTTCTTCTTGAGTCCCAGGAGAATAAAGGTTTACAATGATTGCTTCTTTATCAGGTTGCATACGGACAACTCTACCTAATTGCTGTATAAAAGTACGTTTAGTAGAATTAGAACCAGCTATAATTGCTAGCGAACAATCAGGAACGTTGAAACCCTCGTTTAGTGCTTGTACACTGCTGATATATCGCACCTTGGTGCGTTTGTCTTTGAACCTTGCTACTATGTCTTTCTGTTGTTTCTTGGTTATTTTGCTGTGAAAGCTCATACATATATCACCAAGCTTTTCTTGCAACAATTCTGCAAATTCCACAGTGCCACTAAATATAAGGCCGTTACGTTTACCTACAGCTTGGATAATATCATGAGTAGCTTGCGCTTTATTGCTATTATTTAAACATATAGTCTTACGCTTTCTCATAGATGCATAATATTGAGCCGCTTTACCTTTCTGTTCACTAGTACCGCTTTTAAGATGCTGTTGTGCTTTTCTAAATGCATCTCCACCAAATCCTAAAACTGCAGCAAAATGCTTAAAAGTATTATTAGCTTTATCATATGATTCTTGCTCATCTTTAGGCAAAGGCACAGCTACATTGTACACAGTATACGGTGCTATCCATCCTGCTTCTAAGCAATCATCTACAGTAACTTCATCAATTACTTCTAGATAATCTAGAATAATATCATGAAGTCCGTCTTCACGTTCTAAAGTTGCTGTTAGACCTAATACATACTCACAATCTGCTACTTCAAATATTCTTTTGAAACTATCAGCAGCATATCTATGACATTCGTCTAAAACTAACATGTCATAGTTACGAGGTTGCTTTATAGCAGTATTAATTACTAACACATCGGCAAACTTTACTTTATTTTTAGCTAGTTCTGCTTCCCATTGTGCTTTTAATGTAATAGTAGGCACAACAACTAGACAGGATTCTATACCTGCTCTATCTACCATACCTTTAATAGCCATAATAGCAGTATAGGTTTTACCGAAGCCTGTAGCAGCTTGGAATATACCTCTAAAGTTATTCGCTCGCCATTTTTTTAGTACTTCTATTTGTCTTTCTGTTCTTGTCATTTAATTGTTTTTAATTTTTAATAATATCCCAATGTCTTAACTTTATGCCCCGCCAACTATATTTCAGATATTTGAGGTACTAGGATCGATTATTTTTACGGATATTTTCACCAACATTTTCTAGCTTTCGCCAACCTAATCCAGAACTATGTACATTAGTGACATTGGGTATTATTAATGTTGCCAATATTTTGTTATTTCAGGTTCAGCTTTTAGTTTTACTGTTTTACAGAAAACATCACCTGCTTTTTCCATACATACTTGAAGTACTTTACTTATCTCATTCTTGATATCCTCACTGCATTCTACAACCCACTCGTCATGAACTACATTAGGCATTTTAACTTTAAATACTAAATCATTTTCTTCTAGATACCTAAAGAAATATATACCTGCTAGTTTAGTGATATCTGCAGATGAACCTTGAATAGGATAATTAAGTGACATTCTTTCTATATCACCTTTCTTAATAAAATATTGACGTACTTTTGGTTTATAATATTCTTTAAATTTCTCAGTGTTTCTTGCTTTATGGTCTCTATAATCCGACCAGAACTCTGGATCTTCTTCTATCTCAGCAGTTAATCTTTGAAAGTCTTCAAAGAATGGTATATAGCACTTACGACCACTTACCTCATTAAATTGTATATAACCTGATTTTAATGCTTTAGTCTTTTCTTGCTTAAAATAATTAGCAAGACCAGGAAAAGCTTTAAAATATGCTTTATATACTTCTTCGCCTCTAGTCATAGAGATGTTAAGATTTTGAGATATAGTTATACCTGTACCACCATAGTTAATTGCAAAGCCTGCACCTTTTGCTATCTGTCTTTTCTCTTTATGATCACTTTTAATATCATTAAGAGCTAAATCAGCTAGCTCAGGAAATATCTTAGATGCTACAAATGAATGCATATCACCTAAGCCTTGAGCATAGAAATTTAATAAGTCCGTATCTTTAGATTTATTAGCTAATACTATTTGCTCTTGACCACTATAGTCACTAACTATTAATGTATTACCTTTCTCTGATTGAAAACAACTTCTTGTTCTTGTATCAGAAGGTATATTTTGCATATTAGGCATTTGAGGAAGATTGTATTTTTTATTAGCTTTTTGACCAGAAGATAAACGACCCGTATTCATTATTTGTGTAAAATTAGAATGTATTCTTCCTGTTATAGGATTTATATAATTAAACCAATTTTCACCATATGTACTTACAACTTTATGTTTTTCAGTGTATTCTAAATAAGTACTAATAATAGGATGTTTATCTTTTTGCTTAACAAGAACTTTCTTATCTACAGAATCTTTCATCAAGCCTGACTTTTTATCTTTAATCTTAGTATCTACACCAAGAGATTGCATAAAAGGTATAACTTGTTGAGACGAAGACCAGTTTATATTACACTTAACACCGTCTTGAAATAAATCAAGCTGTGAGTCTATAAAGCCACTATATGTCTCAGGATTCTCTAGTATAAATAGATTAAGCTTTCTTGTTATTTCCATAAGATCGCTATAATCTTGATTACACTTGTTTTGCCAATCTTCAGGATTCATATAAAAGCCACAGAATTCTATATAAGCTAGTACTTTCACAAACTCATTGTCTAAACTTGCTGTTCTTTTTAGCCCTTTCTCTTCTAGGGCTACTATTTGCTTTCGTCTTATCTCGTGGAGATATTTTACGTCGTCAGCTGCATATTTTATTACTCTAGAGCTCAGTCCTTCTTTGTGTATATAACCTCGTACAGTTTTATCAAGCTCTATTTTACAGTATTTATAAGTCACTGCATCAAGAGATTTTCTTACTGTATCTATACCAGTAAATAATATTCTTTCTACAAGAAAACTATCATATACTTTCTTCGGAACTATTCCATGATAATACAAAAATCTTAAGTCAAACTTAGCATTATGCATTATTAGTTCTTTCTTCTCAAGAATATCCTTATATTCTTTAGGGTCAATAGTAGTACAATCGATTACATATTGTTTGTCATTATCGCCTAGCTGCATAGATAACAGCTCACAGGTATAAGGATCCATACCCATAGTCTCGGTGTCAAAACCGATTATGTCTAATGTTTCTAAATATTCTAGTGACTCCTCTATAGAAGACATAGAATAACCAGCAGAGTTAAACATACTCTGCTGATTGCTTACTAAATATATCATAAATTATAAGGTTAACTTAAATCAGACAATAAATTGTCTATTCATTATATAAAATATAGCCTACTGCAAAGCATAGAGGCCCGAATATTGCCATCATTGGGATAGCATTTACTTCTCTTGTTCTCCATCTTTTATGGTAGTATCTATTACGCTTACTTATCCAGTAAATATAGCCATATATTCCTATATATAGCCACGATATTATTAATAATGTTATCATAATTTTAAGGTTTATTGTTCAATTGGTAAATCCATTGCTACAGCTTGTATATGAGATTTGGGCAAGTTATACTTAGTCATAAGCTCAAGCATCTTTCCATTGCTCATTTTGGTTAATAAACTGGATTCATCAATAACATATTCTTCTACTTCATTTGTTTTCGGGTCTATATCCATTAATTGAAAGAAATACCCTTCTGCATGATCAAAGCCATATGCTATAACTTGATCGCTTTTTTCTATTACGTGTCTACTCATTTTTTTAAAAGTATTAATTGTCTAACTTGTTTACCAAACTCTGTATCATTAGGATATTTTTCATGTAATTCCATTACTGATTCTCCTAAATGACAGAGAGTAAACTTATTTTCCATTATAGTTTCTTTTATACGATCATAATCATGTTGATTACTATCTACACTTTTTACCTGTCTGTGTTTATTTAAATCTTCACTCATAAGCCTAACTTAAAAATTATTTCTACTAAACGTAAAATCATTAATCCATAAAAAACCCATGCAAATATTCCATAAAGTTTAATTCTTCTCCAATTCCAGTGGAGTTCATGTTTAATTCTTCTTTTCATAATTTATTCTTTTATTTCTGTTTTATTTAAGGGTATTGCTACTAATCTACCACCATAACTACTATGATATACAATAATCTTATGGTCATCTATTATAAACGTACTTACTTTTGCTTCATGGTAATTTGATTCATCTATGTACCTTTCTACCTTGAGAGGTTTTGCATTTGACCAATCTTTTTCATGCTGCTCTAATCTTCCTTTCTCTCCACACCCTACTAATAAGAGTGCTACTAATAATAATTTATTCATTCTCTTTTATTTTATTTCTGATATTACTACACTTTTCATAGTCTTCTATATCTATAAAATACTCCAGTGTAACTAAAGGATCTTCATGGTTCTTTGGTAACAAGAACGGCCCATCTCTACCTAATTCATCATACGTTGTTTCTCCCATCAATAACTTATAGGAGTTTTCATACGCTTCACTCATCTTTGTTTTGGTTTAAATCATCAATCTTTTCTACAATATCATCTTTTAACTCATCAGTTAAAGTTTGTAGTGGTAGATTATAAATCCACTCTATTAATTCTTCTTTACTCATCTTCGTTTTGGTTTAAAATTTATCTAACTCATCTTTTGAAGATCTCAAATCTTCATATACATCAAACTTTTCAAAATATTGTTCTATAACAAAATCTCCCATACAAGAATATTCTTTACATTTTTCTTGAAAATCTTCCCAGTTATATATATTCCATTTACGCATTAATACAGCATCATCTAAAGTTAAATTTTTAGGTATTTCCCCATTATTTGCGTTACATATATCTATATGCAAATCTTTCATTTTTCCCATATCTTATCTTTTAATGCTTTTCTTATTAAATATCTGATTGTTATAGCTACATCAGTATGTTCTAATTCTTTACGAATTTCTACTAATTTATTTCTTTGATCATTAGTAAATCTTACTTTAACAAAATCTCCATTTCTTTTCTTCTTTTTTACTTTATAAGGAGGAAATTCAAAAGGATATTTTAATGCAAGACTTTCTATATTATACATATAATCAGGCTGACCTTTATATTTTGCAGGTAAATGCTTATTATATTGTACTTTAGCACGACTAATATTTACTTTACTAGCTATTTTTTCTTCTTTTAATCCGAATTTAAAATACATTAATGCTATTAAGTAAGATCTTTTATCTACTAATTCACGTAAACGTGAAGAAGTATTTATTTTTTGAAATTCTTTAATAATATCTTCTAATTTATAATTATCCGACTTCATCTTTATTTAGTTTTTCTAATCTTTGTTTAATTTCTTTTAATTCTATTAACATAGCTTCACTACAAGCTTTATAAGAACCTGCTAAACTACCTATAGAAGCAGCTATTGATGCTCCTTCTTTTGTTGCTTTTTCATATTCCTGTTCTATTTCAGGTAATCTTTTTTCGTAATAGCTCACTAAAGTATTTATGTGAGCTTGTATTACTATTTTTTCTACTTTTAAATCTGTTATTTTCATCTCATCATTGCTTTAAAACAGTTATTACTACATACTTCGTTCATCTTATCAACGGGAGCTCCACATTCGGAGCACTCCCATTGATAACTACTATCTACAGATAGTAATCTTAATTCTCCATTACACTCTATACATTCTGTAAGAGCTTTAGGATGTTCATCGAACACTTCTATTTCTTCACATTCTGAACACTTATATTCATATCTTGCCATATTATCTACCTCTTGCTACATCACTTAGCCATTCATAATCTGGTTCTTCATCAACTTGATTTATTTTATCATATAAATCAGCTTTATTTTTATCCATTTCAGCTTGGATTTCATCTATTATTTCTGCTATATCTGCTAAATCTGTGATAATATCATTAGCAATTTTTTGAGAGGTTTTATTATTCTTATTCATAAACATTAAGGTTAAATTTTTTACTTAAAACAAAAAAAGACAGAGCTCCTGAGAACTCTGTCTTTGTCCAATAAATAGTTTATAGGCTATTACCCGTTAAGTGCATCTGCAATTGCAGCACCCGCACTTGGTGCTTTACGAGTAGTTTCCGAATAAACTTTGTGTTGTGGTTCACCAGCAACTACACTTGACGTTACATAAATATACATTCCGTCAAACATAATGAAGTCACCATCTTTTCCAGCTCGTTTTGCACGAGTTTCAAAGTTAGCCACATCATATTCTGAACCTTCAGTAGACTCTGTAATTTGAATATTAAGAGCTACATCAGGGTGAGCTGCTAAACGAGGATCAACTTGACCTATTTCCAATGTATCACCCTCACTTAATCCTTCTAGGCTAATACCAAACTGCTTTTCGATATCAGACTTTTGACCAGTAACCCAAGCATATCTTGGTTTTTGTTGGTTAAATCTGTCATCTGATGCATTAAGTAAACCTAGTACATTTTTAGGAGCAACTCCTGTGTTAACAATTTGAGAAAAAGTTAATTGTACTTTTCCATTTCTTACGCCTCTGGCGCTTTCTAAAACAATCTTGTCCATTTTTGGATAGTTTTTAATAATTAATAAATATAGATTTTTGTGTGTTTTAGATCAGACTTATAAAGTCCATAAGAGTATAAGTTCACACATACTTATACAATTGCCTACTATTATTTTTTTGACGATGCTAATAGCAATAGCTTATTAAAATGTTATACTAAAGACTCAATTCAATGTATGGTCTTTCAAGTATATCGAAGCCAAATTAGGACTCGAACCTAAAATTTATACAACAAAACTTTATTTACCATTTTTTGTGTATATGTTTTACCGTTAAACTACTTGGCTTACCTACCTCAACTTTAAACTTAAAAATTTAGTTAGGGTATTCAACAGCACGCATTATTCCTTGGCATGCTAACTGGAAATATTTACTGGAACTATCAAAGGTTCCAACTTTTTCAAATTCGATTTCTTCAGGTATTAGACCTTCGTCTAATAGATTCATCATATAGTTTTCTTTTTCTAGGATATTATTTTCCATATCCGATTCTGTAAATAGATTTACTATTATTACGTGGGAGTCGTCTAATACTGCTGTTATTTTATATTGATATATCAACATAGTATCAAGTTTTTAAATAAGACCTAGGATTTTACTCCTAGGTCTTTCTGTACTATAAGTACTAAGATAATAAATTAAACGTTATCATCTTCCAATACTGTGACACTCTCCCCAGAGTCACCGTATGCATCACATGTTACATATCCTGTACCACACGATGTCAATAAACTTGCAACTATAAATATAATTGCAAACCAGCTAATAACAACAACTGCTGGATTTTTCATAACTAAATTTTTCATTTTTCGAAAATTTAAATTAAACAATAAGACGAGCAGTAATATTATCAGGCTCATCCGTTCTAATGTAAGCTACATCTCTATTAGTAGTTACAAATTCTTCTCCATTTCTATAGTACGTATACAAATAACTTCTCTCTTCAATCATAAATAAAATTTTAAAACTCTAAACACTTTTATATTATATTCACTAGGAACAATTACATCGTAATATAAATCTTCTTTAACAGGTCCTAATCCCATATTGTGAACACAATAATATCTATCAGTATCTTCAACCTTTTCGTCAATTAGTATACCAATATGCCAATCCTGCCAAATTATTACATCACCTGGCATCCAAGTGTCATATAGTCCTAATTCAGCTTCAGGAAAATGTAATTTAAAATATTTATGTAATATTTTTACACGTCTGTGATCAATATTAGCATCAGGTTTCAATCCATATCCTGGTTTAGGTTTAGGATAATAATATTTATGATTTTTAACTACAGATTTATGTACGTGTTCTTGTAAATCTATACCAACAGCTCTAAAAGCTCTAATAATTACATCAGTACATACACCAATATTCTCAGGAACATCTCCCCAAGGATAATCTATAATTCTATAGCTTCCATCATAAGTTACATTTTGTGTAGTCTGCCATTTAGCATTTGCACATACTTTACTGATTTTTGATTTTTCGTATTCTCCCCAATCAATGGAAGATTGGGAATAAGATATCAATCCTATTCCCATCATTACTATAAGCAATATATTTTTCATAATCATTCAGTATTAGCTACTATTCTACAGTCATCTACAACTTCATTATCTACTAATCTAAAACATTCATTATACTGGAAGTTTCCATTAGTTTGAATATAATATAATATTTCTTCTTCGTAGCAATGTTCATAGACAAATACTTCAGCTGTTTTATCTTTTATTACATAAAGATAATACAAATCGCGGTCATCATTTTTCTCATTCATAGGCGTGACTATACCTAGACCCAATAAATGGGTAAAGATTAATTTTAATAACATAATTTTGATTTAAATAAATAAAATAACAAGGTGCGCTAGATGTCTTAGTAGGTTTTATTCATGCGATGATGACACCATACCTTGTTTGTCTGCTTAATACCCCTGACTTTACAGAGCCTAACTCGGAAGTTAGATTTAAAATAGATTTAGTATTTTATTTAATACATACAGGTCATTCGCTAAGAGTATAACAAGGAGCAAATAAATGCTTCCCACTATATACTCTAACCTATGTTCTTTTCTAAACATATTTATACTTTTCATTTGGATCCATAGAAAGATAAGATATTCCTAATACTATAAACAATGTTGTAAATAATACTGATACCATTATCAAAGCATTTGCTCCATAAATATCGGTACTAGGTCTAGCAGCTTCATACAAAGCTGTTCCTGCCATAAGACCGCAAAATAAAGTAATCATAGCTATCAATTTAGCTATAAATGTCTTTTTCTTTGTTTTCTTTTTAGGAATAAATTCGTTTTCTTGTCTAGCAATAAGTTTTTTAGAACTAAGTTCTATACTAAAACATATAATGTGTAGTAAAAACGTTGTAGTTTTAATTGCTTTTCTTGTAGAATCTACTTTTTTATAAGAAGTTCTTCCAATTGCTAATCCTATAATAGGAAAAGTTGTTATGCTTAATGTAAACTTTCGATTTAAAATGTTCATAATATATGATTTTTAATTTATAATTACAGTTTAATAGTACACAAGAACTATCCAGGAATTCATGCTCATCTGGAGTCGATATCATTCTTAATTAAATAAGTATAGAGTGTGCTTCTTAATTTACAGATCTATTGATACAAGAAATTCAATTCTTAACATTCTTGTGTACTATACATTTACCATTCAGCAGTAAATGATTTAGTGGCAGTAATAGGATTCGAACCTATACATTCCAGACCCATCATAAGAGCTATCATTCCTATGTGGTACTGCCATTTTTATGCTTCTTCTTGCGATAGTACTTAGACTTATCACGATAGACTTGCTTTTTGCAAGCCTCTTGAATTTCTTGTTGTGTTACTACAATCTTTTTCATAATTATTAATTTATTTAATTCTACCAACTACTTCACGATAATGAAAAGTATACATATCACATCCACAACCACAACCATCAGATCCGCCCATTTTAATGACACGTTTATTATCATAATCAATTTTATACTCAAGATATTGCCACATATATCCGCTGAACCAATTATGATTACGAACACCTTTACTTTTGTTTTTATAATCAACGTAGTGTTCAGCTTTTTTTATTGTATTGAAAACAGTCATAATAATATGTATTAAGTTATAAAATAAAAAAGGCAATGATTAGGTTAGTCAGCTCCACCAATAGGATACTACATACTAAAGCCGAAGCTATATTTAGTATGCCTAACTTGTCGCTCATTGCCAAAAGCGAAACATAAGATAGCATTGTCTCCTGATTTTAGACCCTATTCTTATGATACTACAGGTAATTATAAAATTGAGCCATAACAATATAAATCGCTATGGCTCATCAATGCTTTAAGCATTAGGGTTGGCGATGTTGTCTAACTCCGTTAGAACTCCATCAATAATGACTAACTGATACATAATGTTATAAGTAATTATGTTATTATTAAACTAAAAGATTATTTCTTCATCATAATAGATCCATTCTAGATGTTCACAGCGCTATCACCTGCGTGAAGATCCTTACTATTATGATGAAGACAGAAAGAGAAAAGAGTGTCAGATAACTAACACTCGTGTGGTACGCATCATTTGATACGCACCACCTTGCCCACGACACGACCATCGTACTCCTGTGGGATGATGTCCAACTCGTCGCTCCAATCCTCCTTGGACTTGCCGTACTGCTCAGCTTTCGCTTGAGTAACACCGTCCAAGACGAACTCGAATCCCGTTAGACATTGAGAAGCCACGACTTCATCTCCCGTGACTTTAGAGAACATCAACATTCGCGTGCCCTTAGAGGATTCAACAAAACGTTGGAATTTAATCTTTGCTTTTTTAGCTTTTGCCATAATTGAAAATTGAACGTAGGGAATGGTTTGCCCCCGCTCACTTTCAACCCAGGTCGTTGACTGTGCTAGTTACCACTCTTACAAAATTTTATAGCTCATATAAAAATACGGGGGGTATATTCACCAATTAGAAAAAGACTACCAAATAAGAATAAGTGTAAAAAATAAAATATCAGGCTATAGACTAGACTACTACTGACACACAGAGGATTTAGGGTGGTACTAAAAATAGTACCTAAAACGCCCTATAGGTACTAAAAATAGTACTTTTGTACTAGTTATTGTAATATATTTATAATATCTTTGTATTATGGGAAACAGAATAATTAAGAAGCGCAGTACTAAGAAACAACAGTTTGATGTGGGTAAGTATGTAAACGCAGAGACTGGTGAATTATTATCATCAGAACTTGGTAAAGATAAGATGTCAGTTAATATAACAGAAGAAGGAGAGATGGTAGTCATTACTTCTGACGATTATATTGTACTAGATGCTAAAACAGTTAAGTATTTATCTAATGAGTTATCACGTACAGAGATTAATTCTATGCTTATGATGGCTACAGATCTTAAAACGCCTCTAAATATAGTGTGGAATGGCTCACAGCCTCATAGCAATAAGTCACTACAGAAGTTTTTAAACTATAGTTCTAAGGCTATGTTTCTAAAGTTACTTAGTAAGCTTATGAAAGTAGGAGTAATCTATCAGCTTAAAGGAAAAATTAGAGATGAGGTTAGAGTAATCTACATGTTAAACCCATACATAGCTAGAAAAAGAAAAACCATCGATAAAGAAGTATTTAATGTATTTCATCCTTTTATATAAATATTATAATAATTAATAATATTGTACAAGTTATTATAAAATTATTATATTTGCGTTATGATATGTGTTAGCCTAGATACTAATGACAGTATTCTTCTAAAGTCTAAAGACAGAAGTTTCCATGCATTATTCTATATAATACGACAAATGCCTAATGAGGTTTGGTACAGTGACGGTGTAAACAAACAAGAGATCTGTGACGAGTTGAATATCTCTAGAGCTGCTCTTGAAAAGATGTTAAGCTCATTGACTGAAAGAAAACTGCTAGTTAAGATATCAAGAGGCAAATACACATTATCAGATGAATTAAAAGAGGATTACTGATGGAAATTGGAGAATTAAGGTCAGAGGATCTGGGAGAAATATTAGAAAAGTCACGGGTCTTAGAAGATAGATTTAAGGATTATTGTAGACAGCAGAATAAATTCTTTTATTCTAAATTATTCTTAGGCCCTGACAAAGTAATAATGAAATGTTATTTAATAAACAATGAAGACAGCAGAGAAATTAAAAGTAGCTAAAGAATTATTAGCTACAGCTTTTGTAGTAGCATCAGAAAAATCTACAGCTTCAGGACTTACGTTTAAGTATAAGTCATATCCTGAAGAAATAAAAGAAGAAAAACATATATTTAAAGCATGGCATGTAGACATCATAGTTGCTGAACTCGGTCACGGTGAAAGAACTGTACAACAGTTTAGATTACCTAGACCAAATAACATAGATGCAAAGACTATGGAGTACCATGCAATTATAGAAGTACTTGCTACTCTTACACAGGGAGCGCTTATTACTTGGTATGAAGTAGCTAAGATGCTTGCTACTGATAAAGAAATGCAGAAAACAATTATTCATGAAGCAACGAAAGGTCCTATCATTACCGACAAATAATAAAATTATATATCGTCAGATATTGGCGTTTATGAATTTTATGCTTGGACTTACTCCCCAGGAGCGAGATGTATTAGCTGAACTGATAAGTTTAAATAACGAATACGAAGCACTGCCTGAAGAGAAACGAGCTAAGTTTATTTTGTCTACTGATGTACGTAAAGAGATCAGAGAAGATTTAGGCATTGCTGAAAAACAATTTAATGTAATCATATCTAAGCTTAGAAAGAAGACTATGTTTAATAAGCCGTTAATAGACGATAAAAACATATTACATCCTGAGCTGAGATATAAACCTGATACTGATGGCTATCGAATTGAAGTGAATTTAGTTATGACTGCTAATCCTCCTAAAGAAGAAAAGCCTGTTATTAAAGAAAAAGAAAAGAAAGAAGAGGTAAAGCCTCCTAAAGAATATAAACATGATGCTTCTAAAGCACCTGTAGTGGAAGAACAAGAATTTGATTTTACTATCGAGATCCCTGATGAATAAACAAAAAGAGATTTTAAAAAAGATAGCAGCTGCTCACGGTATAAAAGTTTCCCAGGCAGAAGAAATATGGAACTTATTAGGTTCTAAAATATCAGAGGTAATTAGTAGCGATCATAAGACAGAAGGATTATTTGATGAGAACAAGTTTCCTATAATACACATAGATAACTTTGGAAAGTTTGTTCCTAATAAAAGAAAAATAAATCATGCAAACTATTGCATAAAAAAGAAACAAAATGAATCTAACACTTGAAGTAGTTGTAGACAATAAATTAATGTTAGTGACTTTCTATAAAATAGATGCATTAGCTAAACATCATAATGGAAGTTCTATTATAATTTTAGGAAGTAGAGAATATCATTCTGAAGTTCCTTATAACGAGATGTGGGAAAAGCTTAAGAAATTAAATTATGAAAGCACTATACGAAAATAATTTCTGGGACATGTATCCTGAGTTAAAAATCATTAAAGAGTTTAATGAAATATATACAAAAGATAAATCTAAGTCTAAATCTAATAGCTCACGATTAATGTGGGCTATTGACTTTGCACACAATCCTGAATCAAAGTTTTTTAATATACCTGATAAGTTAGATATAATTAAAAAAGATTTTCTTAAAGATCCCAAATTTAAATGGGAAGATGTGACTGACGTAGTAGACTTATACAAATCTATGGTCCTTTCAGATGCAGAGCGAGCATTAGTTAATTGGAACGAAATAATGACGATGAGAGATAAGTCACTAAAGAAACTATACAAACAAGCTTTAGATGTACAACATATAGCAGAAGTCGACACAAAAATTTTAAAAGAAATAGATACTATGTTGGCTAATACAGCTAAGTTATTTGATGATTATAAAAAGATTAAAAAAGATTACGAAGAAGAAAAAATAACCAAGAAAGGAAAGAATATAGTATCTTTAACTGAATCAGGAGAAATATAGTTATGGATAACATTTGGGAAAATAAACAAAAAATATTATCAGGAATTAAAAACCTGATATTAAAAAATGAATTTATAGAAGAAGTAGCTGAGGCTAGAAATACTATCTGCTCAGACTGTGAACATAAGTCTACAAACTGTGCAGCTCTTATTTCTTCTTGTTGTTCAATCTGTGGATGTTCTTTAAAATTTAAAACACGCTCATTAGAATCTTCTTGTCCAATAGATAAATGGCCAGCATTAAATGATAAACAATAAGAACTTTAGATTAGATGAGATACCACAATTCCATCCTATACTAGAACATTATGAGAGACTTTCATTTTGGAAAGAAGAAAAACGTAAATGTATAGAAGGATATTGGCAACAAGGCAAATGGATGCCTGGGCCGCTATACTATTACATAAATTTCCATAACATACAATTTGAAGATGATTCATCTGTATCGCAAGCATTTGGCTTACCGTTCTTACGTGATATAGATTGGGAACTATTTTTAATCTACGAAGAATGCCGAGGATTCTCAGGCTTTACTAATGACAAGAAATATACATGTGATCGTAAATACGGTCCTGAAAAAGAATTAGCTCTTAAGCTACAACGTATAACTAAAGAAGAATTAAAGAAACTAGAATACGTACCTGCACGAGAATATCTTAGAAAGAACCACGGTAAGAATCTAGGAAAGCCTCTGTATAAAAATTCTGCAAAACACTTTATAAGTATCCAGGCACGGGGATCTGGTAAGAGTTATTCGACATCGGGGATAGCCAACCATAATTTTTTATTTGATGGGGCTACAGATTATAACGATTATTTAGCTAGAAAGAAAACTAAAAACTTTTTAGCATCTGATACAATTATTGGGGCTATTGATACTAAGTATTCGATACCTCTTATGAAAAAAGTTACAACTGCATTAGATTTATTAGCGGGAGATTTTCAACTAGGAGACGAATATTATCCGTCGCCACTATCAATATCTCACACAGGTTCTTTTATGGCTAACAGAGAAGCAACTACAAGAACAGGCTCTGTGATGCGACATCGTACATTTAAAGATAACCCGCTAGCAGCTAACGGAACACGGCCTAACTTAGTAGCACTAGATGAGGTTGGTTTCATGTATAATATAAAAGAATCTTGGGGAGCAATTGAAGCAACACAAGCATCTAAAGCAAAAAAGAATCTTGTAATATGGGCCCTAGGGACAGGAGGATTAGTATCTGGAAAAGCTGCACTATACGCAGAAACTATATTTAGAAATCCTCATGATTACAATTGCGTAGAGTTTGAGGACATATTTGAAAATAGAGGAACTATAGGATACTTTGTACCATACTCTCTAACACTCAATGAATTTAAAAAAGGCCCTAACCTTATTACTAATGAAGAGCTGTCTAGAGTATTTATAGAAAGTAAAAGAGACGTAGCTAAAAAGTCTCCTGATCCAACAGTATACCAAACTGAAATAATTAACGGACCGATGTTGCCGTCGGAAGCTTTCTTAATTTTAGAAGGAGCATTTTTCCCAACACTACAATTAAAAGAGCAGCTAGCAGAAGTTGAAGGAGGTAAATATGCTAAGTTCCAAGATGCAAGTTTTAAAGGTATATTATCATTTAACGATAGAAACGAAGTAGAGTTTAGTACCATTCAGGATCTAAAACCAATAAGAAAATTCCCATTGCAACGTAATGACGATAAGCGAGGATGCGTAGAAATATGGGTAAAGCCTCAAAAAAATGATGAGGGCGTAGTTCCTAGAAATGTATACATAGCAGGAATAGACGTTGTAGATAAAGATAAGTCTACTACTGACTCTCTTCCGTCTATATTTATAATGAATAGATTAACAAGACAACTTGTAGCAGAATATACAGGTAGAACTTCTGAAGCAAAAGATTTTTATGAAATCTGTAGAAAACTTCTGTTATATTATAACGCTATAGGTATGTATGAGAAAAACCTTATCGGTTTATTTAATTACTTTGATCGCCATAAGTGCACATATTTACTTGCAGACACGCCTTATCAATTGCGGTCTTCTGATACATATAAACAAACTGGTAACACATCTAAAGGAATTAACGCATCAGCAACTGTTAACTCAGAAGGACGTAATATGGTTAAGTCTTGGTTACAAGAAACTACGTCGATTAATTCAGAAACTAAAATTTACGAAACTATATATTCTCCTGCACTTTTAACAGAGCTAGTTATGTGGAACCCACAAGGCAACTTTGATAGAGTATCTGCGTTAATAATGCTTATGTGGTTAGATTCTACTATGTATAAACAGACAGAAAAACGTGTAGAAGAAGTTAAAACATTTCTAGATAATGATTATTTTTCTCAGATGGGCGTTTTAAAAAAGAAACCTACTGGAACTATAGATTCAAATTTTTATTCATAGATTTGTAAAAATAGAAAATAATTATTATTATGGCCGACGCTCTAGATAATCAAGGTTATATAAATTTTCCACGACAAAAATTATCTGATACACAAAAGACAGATAAGTGGTATAAAAAGAATATAGACTTCGCAGAACATCTTTTAACATCTGATGTCAATCTTAGAAACAGTTTTAGAAATAAACGTATTAATTATAATCTACGTTCTAATGTAATCTCTCCTAGAGATTTTGAAAAATTTATTAATCCTGATAATTTAGATCTCGATTCACTGCCTGCGACTTTTCAACACATCGGTATTGAAAACACAAAAATTAATTTATTATTAGGAGAATACGCAAAGCGTAAGAAAGAGTTTAAAGCTTATATTTCTTCAGGCGATCAAGAAGGTATTTCTAGAAAAGAGCAAATTTTAATGGAACAGATTAAACAAGAGATGATGGGAATCATCCAGATGGAATCTATTTCCGAAGAAGAAATACAAAAAAGATTACAAAATCTTGAAAGATATAAAAATTACGAGTTCCAAGATATAAGTGAAATCGTAGCTAATAAAATCTTAAAAAAAGAATACAAAGAACAAAACTTTGATTTTGAATTCTTAAGAACATTTGAAGACTTACTTACAGCAGGTGAAGAAATAGTATATTGCGGTGTATTAGGAGGAGAACCTGTAATGCGACGAGTAAATCCAATGAACTTATATACTCTTGGCGGCAGCTCTATGTATATTGAAGATGCAGATATTATTGTAGAATACGGATACAAATCTGTAGGCCAAGTAATCGATGATTATTGGGATACTCTTAAACCAAAAGATATAGACTTCCTAGAAAAAGGAAAAGTAGACACTGCTATGGATGGTGGTGGAGGTGTTGGCTTAAATAGAGATATATCAATATTTGATTTCTATGGAGAAGCTGGAGCATTAGATATATTTCATCCTAATGAAGCAGGTGTTAGAACTTTTGCAGGTGCATTTGATACATACGGCAATGTAAGGGTTATGAAAGTATGTTGGCGTTCTAGACGTAAGATTGGAGAGCTAACTTATTTTGATGAAGAAGGTGTGGAGCAAAAAGATTGGGTTCCTGAAGACTACAGACCCAATAAAGAACTTGGAGAAAAAGTAAAATGGATATGGGTAAACGAATGGTTAGAAGGAACTAAGATAGCTGACCACATTTACACAGTAATGCGTCCTGTACCATTTGCTAGCAAATCATTAGTAAATAAATCTAAAGGGACCCCACCATATATTGGCTCTGTTAATTCCACAAACGATTATAAAGTCCAATCTCTTATGGACGTTATGAAACCTCTCGCTTATTCTTATGACATAGCTTACTACAAAAGAGAGCTCGAAATTGCCACGTATAAGGGGTCCTTTACTGCTATTAACTCTGCACTTGTACCCTCAGGATGGGATCCAAAAGAGTGGATGAGATACGTAACTGTAAATAAGTTTGCTTGGTTAGATCCTACTAATGAAATCCTTAAAGGCCCTGCCCAAGGTAAGTCTGCAGGACAATTTAATCAGCTTACTGCGCAACAAGTTAATATAGGAGATCCTAATGCAATAGGCATGTATACTAATTTACTAGTCGACATAGAAAATACACTAGGCAAGCTAGCTGGTGTTTCTGGAGCACGGGAAGGACAAATACAAAATAGAGAAGCAGTAGGCAATGTTGAAAGAGAAGTTGCACAGACATCTCACATTACAGAAAAATGGTTTGCTATAGACCAAAACTTTAGAAAAAGAGCATTAACTAAATTTTTAGAATGTTGTAAATATGCATATAAAACTAATCCTCAAAAAGGGCAATTCTTACTTGATGACCTTAGTCAGCAATTTATTACTCATTTCGATGAGTTTGCCTCTACAGAGTATGATTTACATCTTTCTAATTCTAGCAATGATACGCAATTGTATAACGACATTAGAGCGTTATCTCAAGCAGCTATTCAAAATGGTCAAGCAACTATTTCGGATTTAGTAGCTATATCGCAATCTGACTCTGTACAAGATATTGCTAAAAAACTTCAAAATTCTGCAGAAAGAATTAGAGAAGAAAATAATAAAATGCAAGAGCAACAAATGCAACAACAACAAGAAATGCAACAAGCTCAAGCACAACAAGCAGAAGCTGAAAGAGAATTCGAAATTAAGAAGCATGATGATGATATAGCTGTTAAGAGAGAAAAGATTCAAGCAGATATACAAATAGCAGCTATGAGAGAAGCTAATAATAATTATCGTACAGAATCAGGTTTATTAGATTCTGACGGTAACGGTATTGCTGACGAATTAGATTTACGACGAACAGAAGTTGAAGAGAAAAGGAATGATCAAAAAACACAACTAGATCAAGCTAAATTAGACGAGACTATTCGAAGTAATCAAGCTAAAGAAGAAATTGCTAAAGAAAAAATGAAGCTAGAAAAGCAAAGAACTAAAGCAATCAAAAACAAATAAAGCTATAGCACTATAGAACAAAGCTATAAATATAATCGAGTTTAATTATAAAAATAATTTTAATATTGTAACCAAATAAAGACAGCAATTATGAGTGAAGAAAAAGATGATCTATTTGAAGGACTTCAAATAATGT
>Ga0208898_1000122_pt1 | contig 67339 bp, 85 predicted proteins | sample VirMetDEL_Mar_4_FD_184513 | JGI IMG/M metagenome (GOLD analysis project Ga0208898, IMG submission 184513) | Aqueous microbial communities from the Delaware River and Bay under freshwater to marine salinity gradient to study organic matter... | ecosystem: Environmental > Aquatic > Marine >... | reverse complement strand
TCTTGGGGAAGTGCGGCTGCAGCCGCGCCATCTGCTCGTCCGTCAGCCAATAGAGGTCGCTCATATCCAGTCTCCTTACAGAGCCTGAATCAGATCGAGCACATCACATCAATGGGTCCTGAGCCTACGATTTCGCAGGCAGCGACACGAATCTCATGCGACAAAAGCATGAATGGCACGAGGTTAGAGCCTTCGATGACTAGGTGGATAGCTTTGAAATCTCCACGTCGTATCTTACTCGTCGTGTGTCGCAATCTCGCCACAGACCTGTCGCCTACCTGACAATTCGGTAATGGGTCACTACTTGGACGCGACTGGCGTAGGGCGCCGGCTCCGGCGTGCAGGAGGCTGCGATCAACTGCGTCGCCATGAGACAGAGAAGGGCCGCCGCGATGGGCTGGAGCCGATTTGAGACAGCGAAGGCGATTGATCGGGCCATGGCGGGCGCTCCGGCAAGGGTTACCAAGAGGTTAAGGCAAGGCCCGCGCCAGATGCGGACAGGTCGGTGATGATTCCCTTCGTGCGTGAGTTTGACTTCGCCTATGGGCGGCGCGACCAGGTTTCGCCCCTGATCCAGCGGGTTATCGCGTCCAATCCGGGGCCGTTCACCTTCACCGGAACCGGGACCTATGTGGTCGGACGGCCCGAGGCGGGATCAGCGGTCGCGGTGATCGATCCGGGGCCGCTGGACCCGGCGCATCTGGAGGCCTTGCTGGCGGCGGTGGAGGGGCGGACGGTCAGCCACGTGCTGGTGACCCATACGCACCGCGATCACGCTCCCCTCGCCCGCCCCTTCGCCGAGCGGACCGGCGCCGTGATCCTGGCCGCCCGGCCGCCGGCGCAGGAGACGCACGCCTCGGGCGGACTGGACGAAGATGAGGACGCGGTCTTTGCGCCCGATCAGGTTCTGACGGGCGGCGAAATCATCGAGGGCGACGGCTGGACGATGGAGGCGATGTTCACGCCCGGCCATGCGTCAAATCACATGGCCTTCGTGCTGAAAGAGGAGAACGCCCTGTTCAGCGGGGATCACGTCATGGGTTGGGCGACGACGGTGGTGGCGCCCCCGGACGGAAACATGCGCGATTACATGGCCAGCCTGGATGCGGTGATCGCCCGGGACTTCGCCACGCTGTGGCCGACGCACGGGGCGCCGGTGACGCAGCCCGCCCCCTTCCTGGCCGCCTATCGCGCGCACCGGCTGGAGCGGGAGGCCCAGGTGCTGGCGCGGCTGCGGGCGGGGGACCGGAGCGTGGCGGAGATGGTGCCGGTGCTCTATGCGGCGGTGGATCAGCGGCTGTGGCCGGCGGCGTCGCTGTCGGTCCTGGCCCATCTGATCAAGCTGGTGGAGGACGGGGCGGCGACGGCGGAACCGGAGCCGGGCCTGAGGGCCGTGTTCCACCTGGCCTAGCGGATCTCCTCTTCCAGGGCGGTGACGATCCTGTTCATCAGGCGGCAGGTCGCGCCGCCGTCGGGGCGGGAGTCGCGGGCGGCGACGCGGATGTCGGTTCGGCCGGGGCGGATGCGGACGACGGCGTCATAGGCGAAGCCGAACCAGGCGCCTTCGTGAACGCCCTCGACCTCGAAGGTCGAGGCGCGGACGATCGGGAAGCCGGCGTCGACCAGGGCCGAGACGGCCTGCTGGGCCAGGACCTGGGTCGGGATCGAACGGGCGGCCGAACAGGATTCGGGGCCGGTCACGCCGGAGGCGTCCGGATGCAGGGCCGACAGGCGACTGTAGGCCGGGGGTTCGGCCACATTGGTGCTGATGTCGCGCGGGGTCGGCTGGGCCAGCCGCTGCCCCTGATGCAGAAACACCGCCAGGGTCGCGCCGGCCAGGGCCAGGGCGACGACGGCGAAGATCCAGCGCCGGCCGAGGTCTCGCAGCGCCAGGGCCAGCACGAGCAGGGCCGCCGCCATCCCGACCCAGGCCAGGCCTCGCGCCACGGTCCAGGTCAGCAGGTCATAGGTGACGGCTCGATCGACGCCGCCGAACAGGGTCGCCGCCATGGCCGCGACCACCAGGACCGGGGCGACCGCCGTCAGGGCGGTCAACCCCGGGATCAGGGCGGGGACAGGCTTTTTCGACGACATCGGCGCTCCGGATCTTCAACCAGGCTGGATCTCTGGCAAGCGGTAGTCCTTCATCCGCTCGCGCAGAAGCTTCTTGTCGATCTTGCCGGTGGCGCCCAGCGGAATCTCGTCCACGGCGACCACGTCGTCGGGCATCCACCATTTGGCGATCTTGCCGTGCAGGAAGTCGAGATGCTCCTGCTTGTCCAGGGTCTCGCCGTCCTTGAGCCGCACGATCAGGACCGGCCGTTCGTCCCATTTGGCGTGGGCGGCGCCGATGACGGCGGCCAGTTCGACCTTGGGATGGCCGACGGCGATATTCTCGATCTCGATGGAGCTGATCCATTCGCCGCCGGACTTGATCACGTCCTTGGACCGGTCGGTGATCTGCATGAAGCCCAGGTCGTCGACCGTCGCCACGTCGCCGGTGTCGAAGAAGCCCTCGTCGTCGACGATGTCGCCCTCCTCGCGGAAATAGGCGCGGGCGACGGTCGGACCCTTGACCATCAGATGGCCGAAGGTCACGCCGTCGTGCGGCAGGGCCGCCCCGGCGTCGTTCTTGAGCTTCAGCTCGACGCCCAGCGGCGGCGTGCCCTGTTTGACGCGCCATTTCAGCTGTTCCTCGAACGGCTTGTCCGCCAGTTCGGGGGTCATGTTCGACAGGGTGCCGATGGGCGAGGTCTCGGTCATGCCCCAGCCCTGCAGCACCTCGATCCCATAGTCGTCGTGGAAGGCGCGGATCAGGCTTTCGGGCACGGCGGAGCCGCCGATCAACACGCGCTTGACCGTCGAGAGCCGCAGGTCGTTCTGCTTCATATGGCCCAGCAGCCCCTGCCAGACGGTGGGCACGGCGGCGGAGAAGGTGACCTTTTCGCTCTCCAGCAGTTCGTAGATCGAGGCGCCGTCCATCTTGGCGCCCGGCATGACCAGTTTGGCGCCGGCCGCCGGTCCGCCGAAGGCGATGCCCCAGGCGTTGGCGTGGAACATCGGCACGACGGGCAGGATCACCTCGTTGGGCGTGGCGCCCAGAACGGTGGACTGCAGGCCCAGCAGGGTATGGATGAAGTTCGAGCGGTGCGAATAGAGCACGCCCTTAGGATGGCCCGTGGTGCCCGAGGTGTAGCACAGGCCGCAGGCGGTCTGTTCGTCGAAATCGCCCCAGACCACCTCGGCCGACTGACCCGCGATCACCGTCTCATAGGCCTCGGCCTTGGGCAGAGTCGTCTGCGGCATATGGGCGTCGTCGGTCATGATGATGACGCGCTCGACCTTGGGCAGGTGCGGCAGGATGGCTTCCAGCAACGGTACGAAGGTCAGGTCGGTGAAGATGACCCGGTCCTCGGCGTGGTTGATGATGTAGACCAACTGCTCGGGGAACAGGCGCGGGTTCAGGGTGTGGCAGACCGCGCCGATCCCCATGACGCCGTACCAGGTCTCGATATGTTTGTCGGTGTTCCAGGCCAGGGTGGCGACGCGGTCGCCGGGCGCGATCCCCCAGGCCTTGAGGGCGTTGGAGACGCGCCTGGCCCGGTCGTGAATCCGGCCGTAGGTGGTGCGGACGATCGGCCCCTCGACCGAGCGCGTCACCACCTCGCGGTCGCCGTGCCAGTGTTTGGCGTGGTCGATGATCTTGTCGACCGTCAGCGGCCAGTCCTGCATCAAGCCCAGCATGTCGTTTCCTGTTCCTATGGATGCGTCTGCTCGAGGCGACGCTTGCCCGGACGCTAACTTGGTTATCGGCGATAAGCAACGTGACCGAGGGAAGGTCCGGCGCGACGGATCGTCCCCGGATCGTCTGGTGGGGGCTGCTCGCGCAAGCCGCTGTGGCGCAGGCTTCGCCGACGTTCTAGAAGGCCGGCCATGACCATATTGATCGCGATCACGGGGGGCTCCGGCTCCGGCAAGAGCACCCTGGCCGAGGCCCTGGTCTCGGCCCTGCCGGAGGGCAAGGCGGTGCTGGTGCGCGAGGATTCCTATTATCGCGACGCGGCCTCCCTGCCCGGCTTCGACGCGGCGACCTTCGACTTCGACGATGTGGCGGCGCGCGACCACGCCCTGATGATCGCCGACCTGATGGACCTGAAGGCCGGGCGGCCGGTCACGGCGCCGGTCTATTCCTTCATCCATCACGGCCGCGAGCCGGGCGGCGAGCCGATCCCCGCCAGCGAGGTGGTGATCGTCGAGGGCACCCATGTGCTGTGCACCCCCGAACTGACGGCCCTGTTCGACATCCGGGTCTTCGTCGACACCCCGTCCGACATCCGTTTCATTCGCCGCCTGTTGCGCGACCAGTCCGAACGCGGCCGTTCGGCGGATTCGGTCGTGGCCCAGTATCTGGCGACGGTGCGGCCGGGCCACGAACGGCTGACCGAGCCGTCGCGCACCCATGCCGACTTCATCATCGCCGACGCCACGGCGGCGGTGCGGCTGGAGGATCCGCAGGCCGTGGTGCGCCTGGCCGCGCCGGTCCTGGCCCATCCGCTGCTTCAGCCGCTGCTGGACGCCTAGAACCAGGGATCGTCGTCCGCGAAGACGGCGCCGGCGGCGGCCCGTTCGGCCTGGATGCGAACCTGCTCCGCCGCCTCAGCCCACTTGTCGGCCAGTATGGCGTCCATCCGGGCGCACTGGATGACCAGTTCCGCCCGCAGGCGGTCGTCTTCCGCCTGTTCTTCAGGACTGCGCCTTTCCGGCGGCGGCAGGCCGCGGCCGGGTCTGGGACGAGGGGGTCTGGGACGGGCCATCAACGGCTCCTTTCAGGACAGGTCTGATCATCTTCGCGCTTTCGCTGCGAAGTTCATGGAGGGCTGGGCGGGGCGCCGGGCCTTCGCCCGGAGTTTTGTGTTTTGAGTACCGTTTCGACGAAGGTTTGACGCCCCGCGCGGTTGGTTGGCCTGCAAGCTCGGGGCGCCGAGCGGTGGCGGTCTTATCGCCTAACCCCATAAGCCTGCGACGGGTCGGCCGGGTCTGCGAAACCCCGTCCCGAGTGCGATCGAGTATCCCCCTCGACCCTCCGGCGACGTCCTGAGACGCCGTCGGCGCGGGGGGATCTCACCCCCGCTCCCGTTCCATCCGCTCCCGCCGCCGCAAGGTCGCAGGCCTTACGAGCCCTCCAAGCGACGAGACCGGGCGTGATTATAGGGGACGGGGAAACCCAGGCGGGGAAGTCGGGGCGAGAAACTGACAAGCCGTTGGAATCGTTACGGCAGGACCAGCGTCATTGTGACAGTTGGACCCGTTCGGGCCCCCTCCGTCTCGCCGGCTTCGCCGGCGATCCACCTCCCCCAGGGGGGGGGGAATGGGGTGACGGAGATCCTCCCCCCTTGGGGGAGGTGTCGCGGCGCAGAGCGCCGTGACGGAGGGGGCGACTCCGGCGGTGATGATGACCCTTGCTGGCTTCTGGAAGAAGACTTCCCTCTCCGACCCTGGTCCGCTGCGCGGACGCCGGGGATGGTCTCTCCCGCAAGCGGGAGAGGGTCTGGGGCGCGGAGCCGGCGTTCTAATGCGTGGTGACCGGCAGAGTGTCCTCGGCCCGGCCGTCGCCCTGGGGCGCGGTGACGCCCAGCACGCGGGCCAGGAAGGGCTGGACATCGACGCTGTCGAGGTCGGTCAGGCGGCGGCCAGGGATGACGCCGGGGCCGTGGGCGATGAACAGGGCCTGCATCTCGGGCGCCTGATTGTCATAGCCGTGGGCGCCGCCGGGCCGCGTGACGGGCCGGTCGCGCGTGGCGGTCAGCCAGCCGGTCTCGACCAGGCAGACGATCCGGGCCACGCGCGGATTCGAGCCATAGACCAGGCGGGCGGGGACATCGGCCTTGTTCCAGCATTCCATGTGGGGGTGACGCCCGACCAGCTTCTGCTGCACCTCGGCCTCGCGGCCCGGCGCGGGGTCGGCGGTCAGGACGGCGCCGCCATAACCGATCTGGAGCGCCGCCGGGTCGATGATGTCGTCGATCCACACCACCCGGTCGGGCGAGGTGGCGGCCATGCCGTGATCGGACACAAGGACCAGAAGCGTTCGGTCATAGAGTCCCCTCGCCTTCAGACCCTCGACCAGCCGACCGATGGAGGCGTCCACCGAGGCGACGGCGGCGCGGGTCTCGGCCGCATCCGGCCCATGACGGTGACCGGCGCTGTCGACGATGTCGAAATAGAGGGTCTCGAACCTCGGCCGCTGATCGGCGGGCAGGTCCAGCCAGGACAGGATCCGGTCCACCCGGGCGTCGCCCGACATCGACTGGTCGAAGGGCTCCCAACGACTGGGCCGGACACCGTGGATCTCGACCTCGGAGCCCGGCCAGAACATGGTCCCGGTGCGGACGCCCGCCTTTTCAGCCGAGACCCAGATCGGCTCGGCCTGGTCCCAGAAGCCGCTCTCCTTGCTGGCCATGGTGAAGACGCCCAGTTCGGCGTCGGTGAAGCGGTTGCCGACGATCCCGTGGTGGTCCGGGTGCAGGCCCGTCACCAGCGTATAGTGGTTGGGGAAGGTCACGCTGGGAAAGGACGGACGCATCGGCCCGAAGGCGCCGCCGGCGACCAGGCCATCCATGACCGGGGTCGCCCCCCGGCCCAGATAGTCGGGGCGGAAGCCGTCGATGGAAATCAGAATCACCGGGTCCGGACGGTCGGCCTGAGTCGCAACGGCCGAAACGACCGGGGATTGCGTGACCGGCGCGGTCGAGGCCGGCGCCCCGGCGCAGGACGCAACCGCCAGTGCGGCGACGAGCGCCAGGCCGGAAACCAGGAAGCGGGACATGGGCGAACTCCGAAGCGACATGGAACCATTGCCTAAACTTAATGGACGACAACCGCGCGACGGCTTGTCGGAACGGCGTTCGCGGGCCAAGCTCGCCTCATGGAAACCGTCATCGAAATCCGCGGCCTGACCAAGACCTATGGGACGGTCAGGGCCCTGGACGGTCTGACCCTGTCGATCCCGCGCGGCGGGGTCTATGGCATTCTGGGGCCGAACGGCGCCGGCAAGTCGACCCTGTTCCGCACCCTGCTGGGCCTGATCCGCCCGACCGCGGGCGAGGCCACAGTCATGGGCGGGCGGATCGGCGATCCGGCGGCGACGCGCCGCATGGGCGCGATGATCGAAACCCCGCGCTTTCCCCCCTTCATGACGGCGCGCCAGGTGCTGGTCTGGCTGAGCTACGCCCACGGCGGCGTGCCGACCGCCGAGATCGAGGCCTGGCTGAAGCGGGTCGGCCTGGCCGAGGCGGCGGACCGGCGGGTGCGCGGCTTCTCGGTCGGCATGCTGCAGCGGCTGGGCGTGGCGGCGGCCCTGATGACCAGGCCCGACCTGGTCATCCTGGATGAACCGACCAGCGGCATGGATCCGCCCGGCATTCAGGAGATGCGGGCCCTGATCCGCAGCCTGGCCGACGACGACGGCGTGACCGTCATCCTGGCCAGCCACCAGTTGCAGGAGGTCCAGCGCGTCTGCGACCGCGTCGCCATCTTCAACAAGGGCAAGGTGATCACCGAGGGGCGGGTCTCGGACCTGACCGCCTCGGGCGAGCGGCTGCGCCTGTCGGTCACGCCCCTGGCCAGGGCCCTGGGCGTGCTGGGCGACCGGGCGACGCTGGACGGCGACGCCCTGATCGCCGCCGTGCCGCGCGCCGAGGCGGCGGCGACGATCCGCGCCCTGGTCGAGGCGGGGGTCGAGATCGAGGAGGCCCGCTGGATCGGCGCCGACCTGGAAGACGTCTTCATGAGCGAGACCGGCTGGACCGGGGTGCAGGGCGCGCCTGTGAAGGGGACCGATCATGCTGGTTGATGCGCTGAAATCCGAGGCCTATCGCGTCTCGCGGAACCGGACGGCGGTCTTCTGCAGCGTCCTGCTGACGCCGCTGCTGTTCATCATCGGCGGCGTGGCCTTCCACATCATCACCAAGACCAAGGGCGACGCCCTGGCGGCCAAGGCCAGTCTGCCCGTCGAGATGGGAAATCAGCCGGTCAATCTGGCGGACGCCCTGGGCTTTACGGCCACCTACGGCGCGAACGGCGTGCTGCTGGCCTTCATGCTGCTGGCGGCGGCGACCGTCTACGCCGGCGACTATCGCTGGGAGACCTGGCGTCTGATCAGCGCCCGCAACGGCCGGCCCTGGCTGATCCTGGGCAAGATCGGGGTGATGAAGGCCCTGGCCATGATCGCCATGCTGGCCATGCTGATCGCCGCCTTCGTCTTCTTCATCTCCCAGGCGGTGGTGACCGGGCGGCCGATGGCGTTCGACCTGACCGATTTCGACCTGGGCCGGTTCCTGCTGCTGTGGCTGTTGTCCCTCATCCGCATCGTCCAGTACGGCCTGATCGCCCTGCTGGCGGCGGTGGTCAGTCGCTCGCTGCTGGCGGCCCTGTTCGTGCCCTGGGCCCTGGGTTTCGCCCAGTCCATCCTCGGAGGACCGCTGACGCCCGTGATCGGCTGGGCGCCGACCGACTGGGCCGCCCAGCTGCTTCTGCCGGGCCTGGCCTATGATACGCTGAAGGCCGCCGTCTCTCCCGGCCCCATGCCCATGCCCGAAGGCGCGGTCATGAAGGCGATCGTCAGCCTGACCCTGTGGTGCGTCGTGCCGGTCGCGGCCTCTATCGCCTGGTTCCAGCGTCAGGATCTGTCGAAGGAATAGGCGGAGGCGGGCTGCGCGCGCCTTCCACCACCAGCCAGTCGCGGAAGGCGTCCACAGCGGCGTCCCGGCGGCCCTCGGGGCGCAGGAAGGCGAACCAGGACGGACGTTCGACAAAGCCGAAGGGGGCCGCCAGCCGCCCCGCCACGACGTCCGGCGCCACAAAGGCCCAGGGCGCGATGGCGACGCCCATGCCGGACACGGCGGCCTCGACCATCGAATGATTATGCGCGAACTCGCGCTCCACCCGGGCCGGGGGCAGGTCCAGGCCCACCAGGGCGGCCCAGGCCGGCCAGGCGCGACGGAAGGTGGCCGAGCGCAGACGCGGGGCGCCGGCCACGGCCGCCAGGGTCGGCAGCCGCGCCATCACCTCCGGGGCCCCGACCGGTCCCTGATGCTGGGGCAGAAAACGTGTCGCCTGGGCGCGCGGATGAACCTCGTCCGGCTCGACGATGCGGATGGCGCCGTCGAACCGGTCCCGCCGATAATCGACCCGCTGGTAGGATTCCGACAACCGCACCCGCACCTCGGGATGGGCTTCCAGAAACCCCGGCAGGCGGGGGATCAGCCATTTCAGCGCGAAGGTGCCCAGGCAGGAGATCTCGATCTCGCGCGCGGCGCCGTGACGGGTCGCCTGAACCGCGTCGGCTATGGCGCCGAAGGCCGGGGTCAGGCGCTCGGCCAACTGCGACCCCGCCTCGGTCAGGACCAGGGCGTGACGCGGGCCGGACACCAGCACCACGCCCAGCGAGGCCTGCAAGGCCGCGATCTGGCGGCTGACCGCGCCATGGGTGACGCAAAGCTCGGCGGCGGCGCGGGTCATGCTGCCGTGGCGGGCGAAGGCCTCGAAGGTGCGCAGGGCGTTCAGCGGCGGCGGCGCGGCGGGCTTCATGTGACTTCCCCTCACAGACCCCTGCCCGCTTAATCGATTTCGGGCTCCAGGGAAATCGGCTCCAACCCGGCCCATGCCTCAGTTCGACCCGCCGCCGCGCCCGCCCCGCCGCACCCGTCTGGACAAATGGGCCTACGGCCTGTGCGTTCTGCTCATATGGATCCTGGCCCTGGGCGAGATCCTCACCAGCTAAAGCCGCTTCTCCATGAAGACGTCGGCGCGGGCGTAGGGGGTCGGGCGGGGCGGCAGGTGGATGAAGCCGAAGCTTTCGTACAGGGCGATGGCCGGCGTCAGGGCGCTGTTGGTCTCGAGATACAGAAGCGTCGCCTCCGCCTCGCGCGCCGCCGCCTCGCAGGCCTCCAGCAGGCGCCGCGCCAGGCCCAGGCCGCGGGCGGCCGGTGTCACCGTCATCTTCGACACCTCGAAGCCGTCAGGAATACGGATCAGGGCGCAGCAGCCGACCGCCTCTCCGTCCCGTTCGGCGATGAAGATCCGCCCGCCGCCGGCGATGAAGACCCCGTGCGGATCGTCTATGGAGCGCCGGTCCTTGGCCTCGATGGCGAAGCCGCCCTCGGCCAGCCAGGCCTCGTTCAGCCGGGCCCAGGCGGCGGCGTGGTCGGGGCGGTAATCGACGATGGCGACGGACATCCGCGCCTCTTGCCCCATGTCCGCTCAAAGCAAAAGGGCGGCCGGATTGCTCCGGCCGCCCTTTCGAACATCAGTCTCGTCAGAGACGAAAGGCTCAGGCCTCGTCGTCGCCTTCGAAGGCCAGGACCGGACCGGAGTCCTTGCCCTTGGCTTCGACGTCGCGATCGACGAACTCGATCACGGCCATCGGGGCGTTGTCGCCGTGGCGGAAGCCCGCCTTCATGATGCGGATATAGCCGCCGTTACGCTCGCTGTAGCGCGGGCCGAGCGTTTCGAACAGCTTGCCGACTTGCGGCACGTCGCGAACCTGGCTGATGGCCTGACGACGGGCGTGCAGATCGCCCTTCTTGGCCAGGGTGACCAGCTTCTCGACGAAGGGACGCAGTTCCTTCGCCTTGGGCAGGGTCGTGGTGATTTGCTCGTGCTTGATCAGCGAGGCGGCCATGTTCGCGAACATGGCGGTGCGGTGGCTGGTCGTGCGACCGAGTTTACGATGGGCGGCGCCGTGGCGCATCTGGGTCTCTCCTACTCCGGAACCGGTATCCCAACAGGGACCTGGAACCGTAATCTTCTAACCGCCCCGGCATTCTCCCGAGGGAGACGGGCGGAGGGTTGAACTTAGATCTGGTCGTCGAACTTCTTGGCCAGATCTTCGATGTTTTCGGGCGGCCAGTTCGGCACGTCCATGCCGAGGCTGAGGCCCATCGTCGCGAGAACTTCCTTGATCTCGTTCAGCGACTTACGGCCGAAGTTCGGGGTGCGAAGCATTTCGCCCTCGGTCTTCTGGATCAGGTCGCCGATGTAGACGATGTTGTCGTTCTTCAGGCAGTTGGCCGAACGGACCGACAGCTCCAGCTCGTCCACCTTCTTCAGCAGGGCCGGGTTGAAGGGCAGGTCGGGCTTGCCGTCCGACTGCTCGACAGCCTTCTTGGGCTCTTCGAAGGTGATGAAGATCTGCAGTTGGTCTTGCAGGATGCGCGCGGCGTAGGCCACGGCGTCAACCGGCGTGACCGCGCCATTGGTTTCGACTTCCAGCAGCAGCTTGTCGTAATCCAGCGACTGGCCCTGACGGGTCGGCTCGACGCGATAGGCGACGCGCTTGACCGGCGAATACAGGGCGTCGACGGCGATCAGGCCGATCGGCGCATCTTCCGGACGGTTCAGCTCGGCGGCGACGTAGCCCTTGCCGTTCTGGACGGTCAGTTCCATGCGGACCGACGCGCCGTCGTCCAGGGTGCAGATGACGTGATCGGGGTTCAGGACCTCGATGTCCGCCGACACGTCGATCTGGCCGGCCGTCACGGCGCCGGGACCCGTGGCGCGCAGGGTCATGCGCTTGGGGCCTTCGGCGTGCATGCGCAGCGCCAGTTGCTTGATGTTCAGGACGATGTCGACCACGTCTTCCCGAACGCCTTCCAGCGACGAGAATTCATGAACGACGCCGTCGATCTGGATGGCGGTGACGGCCGCGCCTTGCAGCGAGGACAGCAGAACGCGACGGAGCGCGTTGCCGAGCGTCACGCCGAAGCCACGTTCGAGAGGTTCGGCCACCAGGCGCGCCTTGCGCTGGGCGTCGGAACCGATCTCGATCTGCGGCTTCTCGGGACGGATCAGCTCTTGCCAGTTTCTTTCGATCATTTTGTCCCTCGAACGGGTTTCGTAGACTCCGGCCTTGTCGACGAGGCCATGGTGGAGCCGACGGAGATGGGGGTGCTTTAGGCGGTGTCGCTTAGACGCGACGACGCTTGGGCGGACGGCAACCGTTGTGCGGCATCGGCGTGACGTCGCGGATGGTGGTGATCGTCAGACCGACCGACTGCAGCGCGCGCAGGGCCGATTCACGGCCGGAACCCGGACCCGAGACGTTCACTTCCAGCGTCTTCACGCCGTGTTCCTGCGCCTTCTTGCCGGCGTCTTCAGCGGCCATCTGAGCCGCATACGGGGTCGACTTACGCGAGCCCTTGAAGCCCATGTGACCGGCCGACGACCAGGAAATCGCATTTCCCTGCGCGTCGGTGATGGTCACCATGGTGTTGTTGAAGCTGGCGTTCACGTGGGCGACGCCCGAGGTGATGTTCTTGCGCTCGCGCTTCTTTACGCGACCCGGTTCCTTGGCCATGTGTCTGTCTTACTTCTTCTTGCCGGCGATCGGCTTGGCGGGACCCTTGCGGGTGCGGGCGTTGGTGTGCGTGCGCTGACCACGGACCGGCAGGCCCTTGCGGTGACGCAGGCCGCGGTAGCAGGCCAGGTCCATCAGACGCTTGATGTTCATCGACGTCTCGCGGCGCAGGTCGCCCTCGACCGTATGATCCTTGTCGATCGTTTCACGGATCGACAGGACTTCGGCGTCCGTCAGCTGGTTCACCCGGCGAGCCGGCTCGATGCCGACCTTCTCGGTGATGTCCTTGGCGGCGGCGGGGCCGATGCCATGGATGTACTGAAGCGCGATTTCAACGCGCTTGTTGGTCGGGATGTTGACGCCAGCAATACGGGCCACGAAATTCTCCAGATACGCGTTAGTCAGACGCAACAAACGCTCCGGTTAACAAACCAGGAGCGTGGCGCCCTTCGCGGGAAGGCGCCCTTATACAGATGATTCACATCGCGTCAACGCCTGGGTGGATCGAAGACAAGCGAAGGCCGCTGCGACTTGAATGCCCGGCGTGCGTGCGGACGTCAACGCGGCCGATTGCCGAAGTCGATTCCCACCACCAGCCTCTGGCCCTCCACCGGACGGCCGCCCTCTGTCGGGGGCAGGACGCGGAACTGATCGACCAGGCGCAGGGCCGCCTCGCCGAAGCCCAGACCCGCCGGCGTCTCGCTGATCACCCGGCAGTCTTCCAGCCGCTGGTCCAGGCGAACGACACAGGACAGGGCCGCATTGCCGTATCGGCTGCGCGCCGCCCGGGGGTGGTTGGCGCGGATTTCCGACACGGGCGGAGAGCGGAGCACCCGCGCCCGGGTGGAGCCGGCGCCCGGCCCTGAGCCCGATCCTACCCCGGATCCGCTGCCGCTCCCCTGCCCGCCCTGGCCAAAACCGGCCGCCGGCGAAGCCGCGGGCGCGACGCCGACGACCGGGGCCGGCTCAGGCGCCTGTTTGGGCGGGGCGGGCAGTTCGACAGGACGTGGCTGCTTCAGCGGCGGGGGCGTGTGGATGCGCGACGGCGCGGCTGGGGCGCCTCCCCCGATCTCCGGCGCAGGCGGCTCAAGCGAGATCGGCGGCGGCGGCTCATAGAGCAGGACTTCGACCGGGCGGGGCTGCGTCCCCAAGGTCTCCGGCGCCCTGCCCTTCACCTGGCCCAGCAGCAGGGCGAGGCCCAGCTCGGCGCCGGCCACTCCGACGAAAACGACGAAGGCGCGCCAGCGTCTGCGGGCGCGCCTTCTTTCATGAGGGGTCTTGGCGTCAGGCATCGGTCGTCTAACGCCCGACGCCCGGTTTGGTCACGCCAGAGCTTCGTCGATCGCCTTGGCGACGGAGTCGATGGAGCCCATGCCGTCCGCTTCGGTCAGCTTGCCCTGGGCTTCATAATAGGGAAGCAGCGGGGCGGTGTTGCGGTTGTAGGCGTCCAGACGCACCACGAAGGTGTCGGGATTGTCGTCAGGACGGCCCTGTTCGGCATAGCGTTTGGCGATCCGCTCCAGCAGGGCGGAATCATCGACCTTCAGCCGCACCACGGCGTCGATCTGGGCGCCGCGCTTGGCCAGCATGGCGTCCAGGGCCTCGGCCTGGGCCACGGTGCGGGGGAAGCCGTCGAAGATGGCGCCGCCGGCGGCCTCGGCCTCGGGCAGGCGATCCTCGATCAGGGCGATGACGATCTCGTCCGTCACCAGATCGCCGCGCGCCAGCACGTCCTTGACCTTGAGCCCCAGTTCCGAGCCCGAGGCGATGGCGGCCCGCAGCATGTCGCCGGTCGAGAGCTGGACCATGCCCCGCTCTTCGACCAGCCGCTTGGCCTGTGTCCCCTTGCCCGCCGCCGGCGGTCCGAACAGGATCAAGTTCACGCGTAGGCCCTCCCCAGGCTTCTTGTAGTCAACTCAGCGCCGCACCGGAGTGGGCGCGCCACGACCGCCGCGACCGCGCAGCTTGGCCTTCTTGATCAGGCCCTCGTACTGGTGCGCCAGCAGTTGGGACTGGATCTGGGCCACAGTGTCCATCGTGACCGACACGACAATCAAGATAGACGTTCCGCCGAAGTAGAGGCTGTTGCCCATCTGGGCGACCAGGAACTCGGGCAGCAGACAGACGGCGGTGATATAGGCCGCGCCGATCACCGTCAGACGGGTCAGGACATAGTCCAGATACTCTGCCGTGCGCTTGCCCGGACGGATGCCCGGCAGGAAGCCGCCATATTTGCGCAGGTTCTCGGCCGTGTCCTCCGGGTTGAAGGTGATCGAGGTGTAGAAGAAGCAGAAGAAGATGATCAGGGCCGCGTACAGGGCCATGAACAGCGGCTGGCCGTGCGTCAGCTGCGACGTGACCAGCGGCAGCCAGCCCAGATAGTCGGGCAGGTCCGCGTTGGCGGTCAGGCTGGCCACCGTGGTCGGCAGCATCAGCAGGGACGAGGCGAAGATCGGCGGGATGACCCCGGCGGTGTTGACCTTCAGCGGCAGGAACGAGCGTTCGCCCCCGGCCATGCGGTTGCCTTCCTGGCGCTTCGGATACTGGATCAGAAGCCGGCGCTGGGCGCGTTCCATGAAGACGATGAAGACCACGGTCGCCACGGCCAGAACGGCGATGAACAACAGGGCGAAGGCGGACATCTGACCCTGCTGGGCCAGGCCCAGCATGCGGGCGATGGTGGACGGCAGGACCGCCACGATGCCGGCGAAGATGATCAGCGAGATGCCGTTGCCGACGCCGCGCGCCGTCACCTGCTCACCCAGCCACATCAGGAACATGGTGCCGCCCGTCAGGGTCACGACGGTCGAGACCAGGAAGAAGATCCCCGGATTGTCGACCAGACCCGGCTGGGCGTTCAGACCCGCCGCGATGCCCAGCGACTGGGCCAGGGCCAGGAACACCGTCAGATAGCGGGTGTACTGGTTCAGCTGCTTGCGGCCGCTCTCGCCGCCTTCCTTCTTCAGCTTCTCCCAGGGCGGATACACGGTGCCCATCAGCTGCACGATGATCGACGCCGAGATATAGGGCGCGACGTTCAGCGCGAAGATGGCCATCCGCTCGACCGCGCCGCCCGAGAACATGTTGAACATGTCCAGGATGCCGCGCTGACCCGAGGGGTCCTGGAAGAACTGCAGGAAGGCCTGCGAATTGATGCCCGGGATCGGCACATAGGTGCCGATGCGATAAACCAGCAAGGCGCCCAGCGTGAACAGCAGGCGCTTGTGCAGCTCGGTCGCTTTCGCGAACGAGCCCATGTTCATATTGGCGGCGAGTTGTTCTGCGGCCGAAGCCATTATGCGTCCCCACGACTGACAGAGTCGTCAGATAGGCGGAAAGCGGCCCTCATGCGAGGGCCGCTTCCGTTGTTTCGTCGTCGCAGGTGTAATCAGGCCACGGCCTAGTCCAGCCGCGACGACGCGTTGCTTAGGCCTTGGCGGCGGCGCGCTTGGTGCGGGCCGAGATCTTGTTCTCGTCGCCGCGCGGGGCCTTCGGAGCCGGAGCCTTGCCCTTGGCGGCGTTGCGCTTCTCGACGCGCGCAGCGGCCTTGGCTTCGGCTTCGATACGTTGTTCCAGCACGGTGCCGCCAGCGGCTTCGATGGCCTTCTTGGCGCCGGCGGTGGCCGACCAGACGACCAGATTCAGGGCTTGCTTGACTTCACCGGTGCCGAGCAGACGCACGCCGTCCTTGACGCGACGGATCACGCCAGCGGCGACCAGGGCGTCGCCCTTCAGTTCCGACTTGGCGTCCAGCTTGCCGGCGTCGATGGCGTCTTGCAGGCGCCACAGGTTCACTTCGGCCAGCTTCAGGGCGTTCGGGTTGTTGAAGCCGCGCTTGGGCATACGCATGTACAGCGGCATCTGGCCGCCTTCGAAGCCCAGCAGGCTGACGCCGGTACGCGACTTCTGACCCTTGACGCCGCGGCCCGAGGTCTTGCCCTTGCCCGAACCGGGGCCACGGCCGACACGCATGCGCTTCTTGTGCGCGCCTTCGTTGTCGCGGATTTCGTTCAGTTTCATATGCCTGATCCTTTCGGGTGCTAGCGCCCGGACATCGTCCGGACTCGGCGTTCAAAGTCTATCGTCTCCCTCCCCCTCGGGGGAGGGTGGTCGGCGGAGCCGACCGGGTGGGAAGGGCTCGGCGAGCCCGTCCCGGATATCTCAAGGTCGGGCGCTATAGCGGCTCCCCGAACAGCAGTAAAGGCGACTCTTGCGAGCCGCCCCCACCTGGTCGCTTGCGCGACCTGCCCTCCCCCGAGGGGGAGGGAGAGTCTTTCGTCTTACTTTTCGACGATCTCGGTCAGGTGGGCGACCTTGGCGATCATTCCACGAACCGAAGGCGTGTCCACGAGGGTCGATTCGCGACCCAGGCGGTTCAGACCCAGGCCCACCAGGGTGGCGCGCTGGTCGTTCTTGCGGCGGATCGGCGAACCGGTCTGCTTGACGGTGACGGTCTTTTGCTCGGCCATGATTAGGACTCCACAGCTTCGGGCGCCGAGGCGCCGTCGTTGCGACGGCCCATCAGATCCGCGACCTTCTTGCCGCGCTTGGACGCGACCTGACGGGGCGAGGACTGGACCTTCAGCGCTTCGAACGTCGCGCGGATCATGTTGTAGGGGTTCGACGAGCCGGTCGACTTGCCCACGACGTCCTGGACGCCGAGGGTTTCGAGCACGGCGCGCATCGGACCGCCCGCGATGACGCCGGTCCCGGGAGGGGCGGCGCGCATCATGATCTTGCCGGCGCCCCAACGGCCGTTGCCGTCGTGATGCAGGGTGCGGTTCTCGCGAAGCGGAACGCGGATCATGGTCTTCTTGGCTTCTTCGGTCGCCTTGCGGATGGCTTCCGGCACTTCACGCGCCTTGCCGTGACCGAAACCGACGCGGCCCTTGCCGTCGCCGACGACCATCAGGGCGGCGAAGGAGAACCGACGGCCGCCTTTGACGGTGGCCGCAACGCGGTTGATGTGAACCAGCTTCTCGACGATGTCCGAATCCGGACCGTCGACAGCGGGACCGTTGCGATTGTCACGACGGTTGCGATCGTTACCGCCGCCGCCGCGCTGGGGTTGATGCGCCATGCTTCGCGTCCCTTAGAAGTTCAGGCCGGCTTCGCGCGCGGCTTCCGCCAGCGCCTTGACCCGGCCGTGATAGATGTACTCGCCACGGTCGAAGACGACGTCCTTGACGCCCTTCTCGATGGCGCGTTCGGCGATCAGTTTGCCGATCGCTGCGGCTGCGGCCGTGTCCGAACCGCGCTTGCCCTTGCCGCCTTCCAGCGACGAGGCCGCAACGACGGTCACGCCCTGGGCGTCGTCGATGATCTGGGCCGAGATGTTCTTGTCCGAACGGTACACCGACAGGCGCAGACGGCCGTTGGCGACGGCCTTCAGGCGGCGACGGGTGCGCTCCGAGCGGCGCTTGGCTTGTTGTCGAAGAGAAAGAGCCATGACTTACTTCTTCTTGCCTTCCTTGCGACGGACCTTCTCGCCCGCGTAACGGACGCCCTTGCCCTTGTAGGGCTCCGGCGGACGCAGCTTGCGGATGACCGAGGCGATCTGACCGACGGCCTGCTTGTCCGAACCCAAGATCTTGATCTCGGTTTGCTTCGGAACAGCGAAGCTGACGCCGGCCGGGGGATCGATGTCGACTTCGTGCGAGAAGCCGAGCTGCAGCGACAGGGCGTTGCCCTTCATCGCGGCGCGGTAACCGACGCCGACCAGCTCAAGCGACTTCTCGAAGCCGGTGGTGACGCCGACGACCATGTTGTCGACCAGCGTGCGCGACAGGCCCCACATCGCGCGACCGCGTTGCGTGTCCGACCGCAGGCCCAGCGACAGTTCGTCGCCTTCCCGGGTGACTTCGATTTCCTCGGCGACGGTCCAGGAGCTCTCGCCCTTGGGGCCCTTCACGGAGACGGTCTGACCGTCGAGCGTGACAGTCACGCCCTTCGGCACAGCGATGGTTTTCTTGCCAATACGGGACATATCAGTAGACCCTGCAGAGGACTTCGCCGCCGACGTTGGCGTCGCGGGCAGAAGCGTCGGACATGACGCCCTTCGAAGTCGAGAGGATCGAGATGCCGAGGCCGTTCTTGACGGGCTTCAGATCGCCGATCGCCGAATAGACGCGGCGGCCCGGCTTGGACACGCGCGCGATCTCGGCGATGACGGGCTGGCCGTCGAAGTACTTCAGCTCGATCTCGAACTGCGGAAACTCACCCGGGTTCTGAACCAGGTTGTAGCCGCGGATGTAGCCTTCGTCCTGCAGCACGTCGAGGACGCGCTGACGCAGACGGGAAGCGGGGGTCAGCACCTTGGAACGCTTGCGGGTCGCCGCGTTCTTGATGCGAGCGATCATGTCGCTCAGGGGATCGTTGATCATCATGTCTGTTCGCTCCCCTTACCAGCTGGACTTGGTCAGGCCAGGGATCTGGCCCTGGTTGCCGAGTTCGCGCAGCGCAATCCGGCTCATCTTGAGCTTGCGATAGAACGCACGCGGACGACCGGTCACTTCGCAACGGTTGCGAATACGGGTCGGCGCGGAGTTGCGCGGCAGTTCAGCCAGCTTCAGGCGCGCGTCGAAACGCTCCTCAAGCGGCAGGTTTTCGTCGTTGGCGGTCGCCTTCAGGGCGGCCCGCTTCGCGGCATACTTCGCAACCAGGGCCTTGACGGCTTCGTTGCGGTTTACGGCGCTCTTCTTAGCCATTGTTCTCTTCCCTTCCCGCTCAGTTCTTCACGAACGGGAACTTGAACTCGGTGAGGAGAGCCTTGGCTTCCTCATCGGTCTTGGCCGTGGTGCAGACGATGATGTCCATGCCCCACATCTGGTCGATCTGGTCGTAGTTGATTTCCGGGAACACGATGTGTTCCTTCAGACCGGTGGCGTAGTTGCCGCGACCGTCAAACGACGTGCCCTTCAGACCACGGAAATCCTTCACGCGCGGCAGCGCGATCGTGATGAACCGGTCCAGGAACTCGTACATCTGGTCGCCGCGCAGGGTGACCTTGCCGCCGATGACCATGCCCTCGCGCAGCTTGAAGCCGGCGATGGAGTTACGGGCCTTGGTGGCGACGGCCTTCTGACCGGCGATGGCCGTCAGATCCTTGAGGGCGGCGTTCGCCTTCTTGGAGTCCGCGACGGCTTCGCCGATGCCCATGTTCAGGACGATCTTGTCCAGCTTGGGCACCTGCATTTCGTTCGTGTAGCCGAACTTTTCCTTCAGCACCTGGCGGATGCGCGCCTGGTACTCGCCCTTGAGGCGCGGGGTGTACTTCTCGGTAGCCATCAGATGACGTCTCCCGTCGTCTTGGCGATGCGGACCTTGGTGTCCCCATCGATCTTGAAGCCGACGCGGGTCGCCTTGCCGTTGGCGTCGGCGATCGCGACGTTCGACAGGTGAAGCGAGGCTTCCTTGTTCTTGATGCCGCCCTGCGGGTCAGCCTGGCTCGGGCGCGTGTGGCGCTGAACCATGTTGACGCCTTCAACCAGGACGCGGTTTTCGGTGGGCAGGACCTTCAGCACGTTGCCCGTGCGGCCCTTGTCCTTGCCGGTGAGGACGACGACGCGGTCGCCCTTTTTGATCTTGGCGGCCATGTTACAGGACCTCCGGAGCCAGCGAGATGATCTTCATGTGGTTCTTGGCGCGCAGTTCGCGGGGAACCGGGCCGAAGATCCGCGTGCCGACAGGCTCGTTCTGCTTGTTGACGATGACGGCGGCCGACTTGTCAAAACGGATGACCGAGCCGTCCTTGCGTTGGATGTCCTTGGCGGTGCGCACGACGATGGCGCGAACAACGTCGCCCTTCTTCACGCGGCCACGCGGGATGGCTTCCTTCACGGAGGCGACGATTGTGTCGCCGATCGAGGCGTAGCGGCGCTTGGAGCCGCCCAACACCTTGATGCACATGACCCGGCGGGCGCCCGAATTATCGGCCACTTCCAGGTTAGTTTGCATCTGGATCATAAGATCAGATCCTTCTGATTACGAGGCGGAGGCGTTGGAAAGGACTTCCCAGCGCTTCAACTTGGACTTCGGGGCGCACTCGACGATGCGAGCGATGTCGCCGACTTTGAGCGCGTTGGCTTCGTCGTGCGCGTGATACTTCTTCGAAAGACGAACGATCTTCTTCAGAACAGGGTGAAGCAGCGTGCGCTCCACCTTCACGACGACGGTCTTTTCGCCCTTGTCGGACACGACCACGCCTTCGAGAATTCGCTTGGGCATATTCGTTTCCTTACGAGGCCGCACGCTTCTCGCGCAGAAGCGTCGAGATGCGGGCGATGTCTTTGCGCACTTCACCCACGCGGTGGGTTTTTTCCATTTGGCCGGTGGCCGCCTGGAAACGCAGGTTGAACTGTTCCTTCTTGAGCTTCAGCAGCTCGTCGGACAGTTGGTCGGTCGTTTGCGACCGCAGATCGGCGATCTTGGTCATTAGGCGGCTACCTCGACATGGGCGACGCCGGCGTCGATACGGGTCACGACCTTGGTGCGGACCGGCAGCTTGGCGGCGCCGAGACGGAGCGCTTCACGGGCCACTTCGTCCGTCACGCCGTCGATTTCAAACAGGATGCGGCCGGGGTGGCAACGCGCGGCCCAGTGGTCCACGGCGCCCTTGCCCTTACCCATCCGGACTTCGGCCGGCTTGCCCGTGACGGGCAGGTCGGGGAAGACGCGGATCCAGACGCGGCCCTGGCGCTTCATCTGGCGGGTGATCGCGCGGCGAGCCGCTTCGATCTGACGCGCAGTGATGCGTTCCGGCTCCAGCGTCTTCAGGCCGTACGACCCGAAGTTCAGCGAGAAGCCGCCCTTGGCCGAGCCGTGGATGCGGCCCTTGAAGGCCTTGCGGTACTTGGTCTTCTTCGGTTGCAACATGACTTAGTTCTCACGTCCCCGGTCGCGACGCGGACCGCGGTCGCCACGGGGGCCGCCGCGTTCGCGGCCTTCGTTCGAGGACGGACCCGACGCTTCCTGGGCCCAACGCTTGTCCTGGGCCATCGGATCGTGCTCGAGCACTTCACCCTTAAACACCCAGACCTTCACGCCGATGATGCCGTAGGTCGTCTTGGCTTCGTAGAAGCCGTAGTCGATGTCGGCGCGCAGGGTGTGAAGCGGCACGCGACCTTCGCGATACCATTCCATCCGCGCGATTTCCGCACCGCCCAGACGACCCGAGACGTTCATCCGGATGCCCTTGGCGCCCAGACGCATGGCCGACTGCATCGAGCGCTTCATGGCGCGGCGGAAGGCCACGCGACGCTCGAGCTGCTGGGCGATGTTCTCGGCGATCAGCTGCGCATCGGTTTCCGGCTTGCGGACTTCGATGATGTTCAGGTGAACTTCACCTTCGGTCTGGGCCGAGATGTCCTTGCGGAGCTTCTCGATGTCAGCGCCCTTCTTACCGATCACGACGCCCGGACGGGCGGCGTAGATGGTGATGCGGCACTTCTTGTGCGGGCGCTCGATGATGATGCGCGACACGCCGGCGGCGGCCAGACGTTCCCGCAGCCACTCGCGCAGCTTCAGGTCCTGGTGCAGCAGGCGGGAATAGTCGGCGCCGGCGGCGAACCAACGGCTGTCCCACGTACGGTTCACGCCGAGGCGCAGACCGATCGGATTGATTTTCTGACCCATCAGGCGGCCTCGCCGGCTTCACGGACCACGATGGTGATCTCGCTGAACGGTTTCAGGATGCGCGACGAACGGCCACGAGCACGGCTCGCGAAACGCTTCATCACCAGGTTCTTGCCCACGAAGGCCTCGGCGACGACCAGGTTGTCGATGTCGAGGTTGTGGTTGTTCTCAGCGTTCGAGATCGCCGAATACAGGACCTTGCGGACGTCGGTCGCGATACGCTTACGGCTGAATTCCAGCTCGTTCAGCGCCTTCTGAACCGGCATGCCGCGGATCGATGCGGCGACCAGGTTCAGCTTTTGCGGGCTGATGCGCACGTTGACCAGCTTGGCGCGGGCCTCGGTCGGGGCGACCCGACGAATGTTCTTGGTCTGGGCCATCAGTTACTTCCTTTTGGCCTTCTTGTCCGCCGCGTGACCCGGGAAGTTCCGGGTCGGGGCGAACTCGCCGAGCTTCATGCCGACCATCTCTTCCGAGACCGACACGGGCACATGCTTCTGACCGTTATGGACGCCGAACGTCAGACCGACGAACTGCGGCAGGATGGTGGAGCGGCGCGACCAGGTCTTGATCACGTCCTTGCGGCCCGACGTTTGAACGGCGTCGGCCTTCTTGAGCAGATACCCGTCGACAAACGGGCCTTTCCAGGAGGAGCGGGCCATTCTTAGCGAGCCTTCTTAACGTGGCGGGTACGGATGATGTACTTGTCCGTAGCCTTGTTCTTGCGGGTACGGGTGCCCTTGGTGTCCTTACCCCACGGCGTGACGGGGGTGCGACCACCAGAGGTCCGGCCTTCACCACCACCGTGCGGGTGGTCGATCGGGTTCATGGCGACGCCGCGGACGTGCGGGCGGAAGCCCATGTGACGCTTGCGACCGGCCTTGCCCAGGTTCTGGTTCATGTGGTCGGGGTTCGAAACCGCGCCCACAGTGGCGATGCAGCCGTCCAGGACCATGCGCAGCTCGCCCGAGCCGAGACGGATCTGGGCGTAGCCCTGATCGCGACCCACCAGCTGGGCGTAGGCGCCGGCCGAGCGAGCCAGCTGGGCGCCCTTGCCCGGCTTCATCTCGATGTTGTGGATGATCGTACCCACCGGCATCGAACGAAGCGGCATGGCGTTGCCCGGCTTCACGTCGGTCTTTTCGCCCGCGATCACCGTGTCGCCGGCCTTAAGGCGTTGCGGCGCGATGATGTAGGTCTTCTCGCCGTCTTCGTAGGTCACGAGGGCGATGAAGGCCGTGCGGTTCGGATCGTATTCCAGACGCTCGACCGTGCCGACCATGTCCCACTTGCGACGCTTGAAGTCGATCTTGCGGTACAGGGTCTTGGCGCCGCCGCCGCGGAAGCGGACCGCGATGCGACCGCCCTGCCCGCGTCCGCCCGACTTGGTCAGGCCTTCGGTCAGCGACTTTTCCGGACGGCCCTTGTGGAGCTCCGAACGGTCGACCAGCACGAGGGCGCGACGGCCCGGCGAGGTCGGATTGTAATGTTTCAAGGCCATCTGATCAGAGCCCCGTGGTGACGTCGATCGACTGGCCGTCGGCCAGGGTCACGATCGCTTTTTTGATGTCCACGCGACGACCCAGGATACCCCGGAAGCGCTTGGTCTTGCCCTTTTGAACCAGGGTGTTGACCTTCAGGACGTTGACTTTGAACAGGCTTTCGACCGCCGCGGCGATCTCGTCCTTGGTCGCCGTGTCGGCGACGCGGAAGACGACCTTGTTCTGCTCGGACAGGATCGTGGCCTTTTCGGTGATCACCGGAGCCAGGATGGTGTCGTAGTGCTTGGCGGTAGGTTGAGCGGCCATTACGCGGCTTCCTTATCGCTGAAGCGGGCTTCGATCGCCTCGATAGCGGCCTTGGTCAGCACCAGCTTGTCAGCCCGCAGGATGTCATAGACGTTCAGGCCGGCGTTCGGCAGCACGTCGATGTGCGGGATGTTGCGTGCGGCCAGGCCGAAGTTCGTGTCGACTTCCGGACCCGCGATGATGAGAGCCTTGGTCCAGCCCAGCTTGCCGAGCGTCTCGCGCAGCGAGGCGGTCTTGGCTTCCTTGACCGAGACGGTGTCGACGACGATCAGGTCGCCCGACTTCGCCTTGGAGGACAGGGCGTGACGCAGAGCGAGCGCGCGGATCTTCTTCGGCAGCGAGAAGCCGTGGTCGCGAACGACCGGACCAAAGGCGCGCGAACCGCCGACGAACTGCGGTGCACGGCGCGAACCGTGACGAGCGCCGCCGGTGCCCTTTTGCTTGTACATCTTCTTGCCCGTACGAGAGTTCTCGTTGCGGGTTTGAACCTTGTGCGTGCCGGCGCGGCGCTTGGCCAGCTGCCAGTTGACGGTGCGGGCCAGGATGTCGCCGCGGATGTCGGAGATGCCGAAGACGGCGTCCGACAGTTCCACGTCGCCAGCGGCCTTGCCGTCGAGTTGGATGACAGAGAGTTTCATTACGCTTCACCGCCTTCGGTCGCTTCGACGGGGGCTTCTTCAGCCGGGGTCGAGGCGGGTTGAGCAGCAGACTTGCTCGACTTCAGCGCACCGGGGAACGGAGCGTCAGCCGGGCGAGCCTTCTTGATGGCGTCACGAACCTTGACGTAGCTGCCGTCATGACCGGGGACAGCGCCCTTGATCAGGATCAGGCCACGCTCGGCGTCCACGCGGACGACGGTCAGGTTCTGGGTGGTGACGGTTTCGGCCCCGTAATGGCCGGCCATCTTCTTGCCAGGGAAGGTCCGACCCGGGTCCTGACGGTTACCCGTCGAACCGTGCGAACGGTGCGACAGCGAAACACCGTGCGTGGCGCGCAGGCCGCCGAAGTTCCAGCGCTTCATGGCGCCGGCGAAACCCTTACCGATGGTCTCGCCCTGGATATCGACCTTCTGACCCACCACGAAGTGTTCGGCCGAAAGCTCGGCGCCCACGTCCAGCAGACCTTCCGCATCGACGCGGAACTCGGTCACATAGGCTTTCGGTTCGACTTCCGCCTTGGCGAAGGTCTCGCGTTGAGCCTTGTTGGTGTTCTTGGCCTTCTTCGTGCCAGCGCCCAGCTGGAGAGCGACGTAGCCGTCACGCTCCTGGGTACGTTGGCCGACGACCTGGCAGCCGTCGAGCTGAAGCACAGTGACCGGTACGTGCGCGCCGTCATCGGCGAACACGCGGGTCATGCCCAGCTTCTTGGCGATCACGCCCGTGCGCATCGGATCCCGCCTCTTTCTACTTTAAATCTTGATCTCGACGTCCACACCGGCGGACAGGTCGAGCTTCATGAGCGCGTCCACGGTCTGCGGGGTGGGGTCGACGATGTCGAGCACGCGTTTGTGCGTGCGGATTTCAAACTGCTCACGCGACTTCTTATCGACGTGCGGAGAGCGGTTCACGGTGAACTTCTCGATCAGGGTCGGCAGCGGAATCGGACCGCGAACGGTCGCGCCGGTGCGCTTGGCTGTATTGACGATCTCGCGCGTCGAGAAATCGAGGACGCGGTGATCAAAGGCCTTGAGCCTGATGCGGATGCTTTGATCCATATCGGTGCTTACTTCCAATGCGGTCGGAGGACCGCGTCCCTGTGAACCATTTCAAAGACCGAAGGCCTTCGGGCATAGAGCCCTCAGGGAACGCAAATCCGCAAAAACGATCGGCCCACGCAGTCGCCTGCGAAGGCCGCTAAAGTCCTGGGTCACTGCAAAGAACAGGGTCTCAGGTCGTTCCTGCGAACCGCGTCTGCATCCGGGGATGCACAGCCGGTCCAACAAGAGTGGGGCTTATGCCTACCGATTCCATTTTCGTCAAGCGGCGAAACCGTGGCGGCGACAGGATTCCGTCAGGCCGGTTCCAGCGTCGCCGCAGGCTTCGAAATCGGCGCAGAACGCCCCGCCTCATCAACCGCCACCATGACGAATTCGGCCACGGCCGACCGCCGTCGTTCGCCGGTCAACAGCGCCTCGACCCACAGCTCCACCTCTATAGTGACGGAGGAGCGGCCGACCCGCGTGACGCGCGACGCCAGTTCGATCATGTCTCCTTCTCTTATAGGCGACGAGAAGTCGATGCGGTTCGACGCCGCCATGACCATGACGCCCCTGGCCCGTCGCGTGGCGCAGATGAAGGCGGCCTTGCCCATCAGCTTCAGGGCGTCGCCGCCGTAGAGGGTGCCATAGTGGTTGGTCCAGGTCGGGAAGACCATCTCCGCCGTCCGCAGCCAGCCGTCCCCCGGCTCCTCCCCCTTGTCCGGAACCGGCGGCAGGTCGCCCTGCCCCGCTTCGCGGGGCGCCACCATGTTGAACACGCCGCGCGTACACAGGCGGCGCTCGCCGCTGACCGGCGCCTCGGCCCACAGTTCGACCTCGACCCCCATGGAGGTTCGCCCCACGCGAACCACCCGGCCCGTCGCCTCGACCATTTCGCCGATCCGGGCGGGTGCGGCGAAGTCGATGCGCTCGCAGCCCGCCGTGACCGTGTGCCGCCGCGCATGACGCGCGGCGGCCAGGAAGGCGACCTTGTCCAGGTGCGCCAGACCGACGCCGCCGAACAATGTGCCGTGGTGGTTGGCGTCGCCGGGGAACACCATGTCTATAAGCGTGACGCTCATCCCCCTACGGCCTCCAGGCGCGCGGCCTTCGCGGCCGAGACCATATTGGTCAGCGCCGCCTCGGTCTCGGCCCAACCGCGGGTCTTCAGGCCGCAGTCCGGGTTCACCCACAGCCGGTCCGCCGGCAGCTTGCCCGCCGCCGCCGTCAGCAGGGCCGCCATCTCGTCCACTGACGGCACGCGCGGCGAGTGGATGTCATAGACGCCCGGTCCGATCTCGGCCGGATAGCGATAGTCGGAGAAGGCGTCGAGCAACTCCATCCTGGACCGCGAGGTCTCGATGGAGATGACGTCGGCGTCCATGGCCCCGATGGACTGGATGATGTCGTTGAACTCGGAATAGCACATGTGGGTGTGGATCTGGGTCTCGTCCCGCACGCCCGATGCGGTGATGCGGAAACACTCGACCGCCCAGTCCAGATAGGCCGCCCAGTCGGCGCGGCGCAGGGGCAGGCCCTCGCGCAGGGCCGCCTCGTCGATCTGGATCACGACGGCGCCCGCGGTTTCCAGATCGATCACCTCGTCACGGATGGCGAAGGCGATCTGGCGGCAGGTCTCGCTGCGCGGCTGGTCGTCGCGCACGAAGGACCAGTTCAGGATCGTCACCGGGCCGGTCAGCATCCCCTTCATCGGCCGATCGGTCAGGCCCTGGGCGTAACGCCACCATTCCACCGTCATCGGCCTGGGCCGCGACACGTCGCCATAGATGATCGGCGGCCGCACGCAGCGCGAGCCATAGGACTGGACCCAGGCGGCCTTGGTGAAGACGAAGCCGGACAACTGCTCGCCGAAATACTGGACCATGTCGTTGCGCTCGAACTCGCCGTGGACCAGCACGTCCAGACCCAGGTCTTCCTGCCATTTCACCGTCCGCGCCGTCTCTTCGCGCAGGAAGGCGGCGTAGGCGGCGTCGTCGATGACGCCCTTGCCGTGATCGGCGCGCGCCTTTCGAACCTCGGCCGTCTGGGGGAAGGAGCCGATGGTGGTGGTCGGATAGGCGGGCAGGTTCAGCCGCCGCTGCTGCACCGTGCGCCGGATCTCGAAGCTGGAGGTGCGGTTCGACAGGGCGGGGTCGGCGTCCGCGGCGCGCGCCTGGACCTTCGGATCATTGATGCGCGGCGAAGTGCGGCGCGAGGCGACGGCGGCGGTCGAGGCGTCCAGTTCGGCCTTCACCGCATCGCGGCCCTGGTTCAGGGCGCGGGCCAGGGTCGCCAGTTCGGCCACCTTCTGCACGGCGAAGGCCAGCCAGTTCCTGATCTCCGGCTCCAGGGCCGTCTCACGCTCCAGATCGATGGGGGTGTGGAGCAGCGAGCAGGACGGCGCCAGCACCACCCGGCGGCCCGAGGCGACCAGGGGCTCGACCCGGTCCAATACGGCGTTCAGATCGGCCTTCCACACATTGCGGCCGTCGATGACGCCCAGCGACAGCACCTGATCGGGACGCATGTCCGAAGCGACCGGGGCCAGTTGCTCCGAGGCGCGGATCAGGTCGAGATGCAGGCCATGCACCGGCAGCTTCAACGCCGTATGCAGATTGTCGCCCAGCGCCCCGAAATAGGGGGTCAACATCAGCTTGATCGGCGGCGTCACATCGGCCAGCACGCGATAGGCGTGATCATAGGCGGCCTTGGCCTCGTCGCTCAGGTCCGTGACCAGGCAGGGTTCGTCCATCTGCACCCAGGTCGCGCCCGCGCGCGCCAGCGACCGCAGCACCTCGGCATAGACCGGCAACAGGCGAGGCAGCAGACTGAGGACGTCGAAGTCGGCCCCGCGCGTCTTGCCCAGCAGCAGATAGCTGACCGGCCCCAGCAGCACCGGTCGAGTGTCGATCCCCTGCCCCCTGGCTTCCAGATACTCGTCCAGCGCCTTGGTCGAGCCCAGCCGGAAGACCTGATCCGCCGTGAACTCAGGCGCGAGATAATGGTAGTTGGTGTCGAACCATTTGGTCATCTCCATCGCCGGCGCGCCCTCACCGCCGCCGTGGACATGACCGTGTTCGCAGACCGGACTGTCGCCGCCGCGAGACCCCGGCGCCCCAGACCCTCTGGCCATGGCGAAATAGGTCGCCAGATCGACCCGATCCCCGCTCCAGCCATAGGCGGCGGGCACGGCCCCGACCATGGCGGTCAGGTCCAGCACTTGATCATAAAGAGAGAAGTCGTTCGACGGCACGATGTCGGCGCCCAGATCGCGCTGGCGGGCCCAGGTGAGGGCGCGCAGCTCGGCGGCGGTGGACAGCAGGGCGTCCCCGTCGATCTTGCCGGCCCAATAGGCCTCAAGCGCGGTCTTCAGCTCGCGCTTGGGGCCGATGCGGGGAAAGCCGAGGGTGGCGACCTGGACAGTGTGGCGGGTCATGACGTTCGAAACCTGTATTATGGCCAGGCTTCGGACAGGGTCGCGCGGACGCCGACGCGAACAAGGGTCCGGCGGCGCGCATGCGGCCTGACCGGACACCCCGCCGGAGGACGTTATCTGTCGGGGCAGGTCTCCTGGCTCACGGGTCGACGCCTCGGATCCGGCCTTCCCGGCGCGAACGCCAGTGACACGAGATGGACCCTCGACTCGCCGCTTACAGTTGCGGGGGCAGCGCCGGTTTCACACCGGCTTCCCTCTTAGCTCCACGCGCCCCGAAGACCGCGTGCAGACCACGACCCGGGCACATGACCGCAATCAAGCGCAGCCGTCAATACATATAAGGATATCCTTATATGATTGCGGCTCGTTAACCCCTTGCCGCAGGAAACGCGCGCGCGTGACACATTTCGACCACAAGGCGTGGCGGATGAGCCACATGTCAGTTTCAAGACACTTATGTAACGACGGTTTATTGCTCAGCTTCTAGCGCCGGCTGGTAGCAGCCGCCCTCCCCGGGCCTCCACCCGGGCACAGACTGCTAAGGACAAAAGAAAATGAAGACGTTCCTCCTCGCCTCGGCCGCCGCCGCCACCCTGTTCGCCGCCCCGGCCTTCGCCCAGAACGCCATCGGTTCGGTCGGCGTGACCTACTCCAACCCGTCGATCGAAGTCGCCGGCGATGACGTCGACGCCGACGTCTGGACCGTGGACGGCACGGTCGCCCTGCCGGCCGCCGACTGGACCGTGACCCTGAACGGCGCCGTCGACTACACCAAGGCCTTCGGTGAAGAAGACGTCACCGGCGTCGCCGCCGCTCACCTGACCAAGATGTGGACCTCGGACGTCCGCGCCGGCGCCTTCGTCGCCGCCAACGACATCGGTTCGGGCAACGATCCCGTCTGGACCGTCGGCGCCGAAGCCCAGAAGTACCTGTCCAACGCGACCCTGACCGGCCTGGTCGCCTACACCACGTCTGACGACAGCGACGCCGACATCTGGACCGTCGGCGGCGACGCCGCCTTCTACGTCATGCCGAACCTGCGCCTGAACGCCGGCGTCAGCTACAACAACGTGGACGTGGCCGGCGGCGACGTGGACGCCTGGACCTATGGCGTGGGCGCCGAGTACGAAATCGAGAACACCCCGTTCTCGGTCGGCGCCGCCTATACCCGCGCCGACGTCGACTCGATCGACGTCGACACCTGGTCGCTGGGCCTGCGCTACAGCTTCGGCGGCGGTCTGCAAGCGCGTGACCGCGCCGGCGCCGGCCTGAACGTCTCGTCGATCACGAGCGTCCTGGGCGGCCTGTAAGCAACGGCCTCCCTCACGGGATGAGAAGAGCCCCGGCGGAGCGATCCGCCGGGGCTTTTTTCATGTCCGGATCGACGCACGAAAAAGGCCCCCAGGGTTCCACGACCGGGGGCCTTTCCTCTCGCGGCGAGATACGGGTCTTAACGCCCGATATGAAGCGTCCCTGATCCGACGACGGTGCGGGACACAGAGCCTGTGGCGGCGGCGACGCGGACGTTCCCCGAGCCGGCGATGGCGACGCTGAGGTCGCGGGTCGTTCCGCCGTAGCGGACGTCCCCGGACCCGCCGATGGCGACCGACAGCTTGTCCAACCGACCCTGGCGGACGTTCACCCCGCCCGAGCCGCCGATGGAGATGTCGCCCTGACCATTGGCGCTGGCGACCTCCACATTGCCCGAGCCGCCGACGGCGACCTTGAGGTCGCCCGTGCCGCCGGCCGAAACCGAGCCTGAACCGCCGACGCTGGCGTCCAGCGTCCGCGACGTCCCGGCGCGGATCGACCCCGAACCGCCGACGCCCAGCTCAAGGTCGCCGTCCACATTGGCGATGGTCCAGCCGCCGCAGCCGCCGCTGTCCAGTTCGACCGAGCGCGCGCCGCGTCCCACGGCGCCGAATACGGCGCCGCCGGCGCTGACATCCACGTTCCGCGGCGTGCGCAGGATGATCAGGGGCGCGTCCTCCAGCCGGATGCGGCCCAGATCGCGCACCTCGACCGTCGCGCCCTGGCCGGGCTGGGCTGCGTCTGCGCGGCCCGAGTTGCAGTTGCGTATGCCGTCGCCACGACCCCAGAGGCCATTGCGGCGAAGCCCGCCGTCGATCTCCACGTCACGGCCGTTGCGCCGCACCTGTACGGCCGGCAGCCGTGACCGGCCCTGCGTCACCTCGACGGCGATGTCCTGGCGGTCCTCGACGATGACGACCACGCGCGCCACGGCGTTGCGGATCTCGACTTCGCCGGCCGATGCGGGCGCGGCGGCGGCCAACCCCGTCAGGGCGGCGACGGCGGCGGCGGCGATCAGAGCGGTTTTCATGGAGGCGTTCCCTTTCCCGGATATGAGGAAAAGGTGCGCGCTGGCGACCCGCGAGTCATTTTAACTCGAGGTCATGAACTCGAATTAACGGGTGGCGTTCAAGGCGCCCGCGCCGTCCGCAGCCCCGACCTCGGGCTGGAAGTCGCGCTCGAAGGTCGCGATCCGGCTCTTCATCGCCCCGGCCCGCTTCAAAGCGAGCGACGCGGCCCAGCGCGCCGCCAACTCCGGCGCCGCCATGCCGTCGGTGAGGCGCGGCTCGCCGCCCCGGCTGCGGATCACGGCGTTGGTGAACAGCGCGCCGTTTCTGAACCGCGACGGCCAGGTCTGGAAATCCATCGACAGGCTGACGCAGAACCGGTCCAGGTTCTCCACACGATGCGGCGCGTACAAGGGCCAGGTCAGGGCGCGGCCGGGCTCCAGATCCATGATCTGGGCGTCGTTCTCGAACGCCAGATCATAGGGCAGTTCCTCCGTCGTCTGGCGCGCGACGACCTGTTCCATGCTGCGCTCGGGCAGATGCCGCTCGTCGCCCGGATAGACGAACAGCCTCTTGCGCCCGCGCAGGTGGAACAGAACCACCCCCGCCGCATCGAAATGATAGGGCACCCGCGCCTTGGGCGAGGACAGGATCAGCTGACCGGCGTTCCGCACCGCCCGCAAGCCCGGATAGGTCGCCTGGATCGCGGCGAAATCCTTCATCGCCGCCGCCCACAATTCGGGCCAGGCCGTCTCGACCCCGCGCAGATTGACCCAGAGCCGGCCCTGTTTGATCGCCTCCAGGAGATCCTCGCCCGACAGCCGCCCCCGCGCGCCGGTGCGCAGGCTGACCTGGCCCGCGTCGTCGTAATCGTACAGATTGATGTCGAACAGTTCGGCCGGATAGCGGTCCAGCATGGCGGCCAGGGCCGCATCCTCGGCGAAGCCCTGTTCCACCAGGCTGTGCGGATGGGTATTGGCCTCGGCGATGGGGCCGGGATAGCGGGTGCGGCGGCCGCTCATGATCCTATCCTCAGACATGGGCGACGCGCGCGGGCGTCTTCTTGCGGGCGGCGGCCTTGCTGACGGCGGACCGAACCGCGACGGCCGCGCCGCGCAGCCGCCCGACCGGCGAGGCCTCGCAGGCCTCGATAGTGGACCAGCGACGGCGCAGCGACGCCCGCAGCGCCTCGCCCCGGCCGCCCGCCTTGTCCAGCACCCCTACCGCTGCGTCGCCCAGGGCCTGGGTCAGGCCGGGCCGCATCACCACCGCCTCGCGCACCGTCTGGCGAGCGTTGACGAAATACTTCTTGTAGCTCTCGCCCTCGAACCCGAAGTCAAAGACCCGGAAACCCTCGGCCGAGGCCAGCCGCATCGTGTCCATGCTCAGCAATATCCCCGGCGAGCAACGCGCCAGGCTGGGCTCATACACCGGGAACCAGAAATGATAATGCCGACCAGCGTGTAGCGAGAACTCGATCGCCACCAGCTTGTCCCCCGCATGCATGGCCGCCATCGAGGCCCCGAAGTCAGGCCGGGGGTCCGCCATCAGGGCGTGGAGCAGGTCGCGCGTCCAGCCGCAGGCGAAAATGTCATGCAGGCCCGAGCGGCGATACTGGGCCGCCTTCAGTTCAATCAACTGGTCCAGCAGGGCGGGGTCGTGCAGGCCGCGTTCGACCCGAACGGGGCCCAGCTCGGCCTCCAGGCTGCGGCGGGCCCGTTCCTTGTCCTTGAAATATTTGCCGAAGGTCACGCGACGCTCGGCGTACCAGGCGTCGAAGCCGGCGTCCGGCATGGCGACCTGAACGGTCTCACGCGCCTGGCCGGTCTCGGCCGCGCCGATCCAGCCGGGGACGTTCAACCGGCGTGCATGAAGCAGGTGCGCCACCTGTTCCAGCGTGATGGTCTCGCCCTCGGCGGCGATCACGCCATGATAGTCGTTCATCGGCGCACCCAGCGGCTGCACCGATCCACCGCGTTTCTGATGCGGGAAGAAGCCGACGATCCGCCCGCCGCGCCGAAACACGGCCACGGCCGCGCCTGGACAGACGCGGGCGGCGATCTGCGTATAGTCCCAGCGGAAATAGGGACTGGTCAGGGCCGGATTGGTCGTCGTCCAGTCGCGCCACAGGGCGATCGCGGCGGCGTCCATCGCCTCCGCGCTCATGATCTCGACCTGCAGCGTTTCGGCCATGCGCGTCCTCATGCGACCCTTGGGAGCAAGGTCCATTCCAGAAACCATGCGCCATGGCCCGTTTCGGTATGGTTCATCGTCATGGTGAACGGGGTGATATCGCCACAGCCGGGAGCCCCGCCGGCCCGCGCGCGTTGCCATCCTGCGGAGGCCTGCTCCGCCAGGAGACCCCCATGACAGACGCACGCCCCGACAATCGCAACGTAGAGAACGAAAACCTGCGTCCGGACCACGACGGCGAACCGCCGCGCCCCGCGACCGAACCCAAGGGCTCGGAAGGCTCCAGCAACTCGGGCGAGACCGCGACCGATCCCGCGACGGGCGAAGAGAACTGAACCCGACGCTACCACGCCCTTGTCTGTCGCCTCCGAAAGCTCCCGAATGAACCGCCGTTTCGCCTGCCTCGCCTCCAGTCTCGCCGTCCTGACCCTGGCCGCCTGTTCCCCGCCCGCCGACAATGACCGAGATGCGGCGACGTCCCCCGCCGCCGAAGTCGGGCAGTCAGGCCCCCTGTCGCGCGACGCCATCGAGAACAGCGCCTATTCGCCCCCCGCACCCGACGCGCCCCCGACGACGGCGCAAAATCCGGCTCAACCGGAACCGGCCCTGATCCGCGCCCAGATTTTGCTGCAACGGGCGCGGTTTTCGCCCGGCGCCATCGACGGACTGGCCGGCTCGAACATGCGTCAGGCGATCTCGGCCTTCCAGGAGGCGCAGGGTCTGCCCGTCACCGGCGAACTGGACGCCGACATCATGGGCCGGCTTCGCGCCGTGGGGATCGGCGCCGTGACCTCGACCTATCGGATCACGCAGGAGGACGTCGCCGGCCCCTATATCGGCGTGGTTCCGACTGATCTGGAAGCCCAGGGCGAGGCGGCCGCGATGGGCTACGCCAATATCGTCGAAGCCCTGGCCGAACGTTTCCACGTGACCGAGGGCCTGCTGCGGGCGATGAATCCGGGCGCAGACTTCAACCGTGTCGGTCAGCCCCTGCTGGTTCCGGCGGTGAACACCAAGCCCCTGCCCGCCGAGGTGGACCATATCGACGTCAACAAGGCCGAGGGGTCGGTCAAGGCGTTCGCCGCCGATGGCAAGCTGATCGCCTATTTCCCGGCCACCATCGGCAGCGGCGACAATCCGACGCCCACCGGCACGGTCAAGGTCAACGGCGTCGCCCGCAATCCGAACTATACCTATGACCCGTCCAAGCTGAGCTTTGGCGAAGGAAGCCGCAAGGTCATGGTTCAGCCGGGACCGAACAATCCGGTCGGCGTGGTCTGGATCGATCTGAACAAGCCCAGCTACGGCATCCACGGCACGCCCGACCCGCATCTGGTCGGCAAGACCGCCTCGCACGGCTGCGTCCGCCTGACCAACTGGGACGCCTGGATGCTGGCCGACAAGGTCAAGCCCGGCGTGACCGTGCGGTTCGTCTGACTACTGGACCGCGCCGAAAGGCGTTCCGTCCCAGAAGTCGCAGTGGTGGCGGCCGAAGAAGTCCTTATCCAGTCGGTCGCCCTGGGCCGTGAACACCCGCACCGGCCCCGCACCCTCGACGCGGGGCCATTCGGGGCCGAAGTCGCCCTGGCCGAAACCGGCCCACAGCCGCTGCATCCGATCCGACAGGGCCTTCTGTCGGGGGGTGAACCGCTTCACATCGGTGAAGACCCAACTGGTCCCGAACACATAGGCCAGTTCGCTGGCGTGATAGGCGCCCAGGTCCAGGCCGACCAGCCAGTCCGGCAGGACGAAGGGCGCGCCGCGATCCGCGAACTCATAGCCCCAGACCGGCACATACCGGGACAACTGACGGCGCAGGGCCTGGGACGGACAGGCGAACCTCTGGTCGGTGAAGTTCGCAGCGATGGCGTAGGCCGGCCCCTCAGGACCGACCGGATAACGGTCCAGCACGCGCGGGCCGACATCGCCGTACATCCAGATCGTCTCCTTCTGGTAGCGATCCATATCCTTGACCTCGTTGGCGAACAGCCGCCCCTCGTCCAGGTTCGTGCCGACGATGACCGGCACGCGGGTGAAGCGGCCCTCATGGATCGCCAGGGCCGGGTTTTCCGGCACGGTCGCGTCGGTATGAACCGGTCCCCAGGATCCAGGCCCATTGATCCCCGCCCGCAGGGACGGCGCGCGCGCCAACCGCCAGGCCGGCAGGGCCTTCAGACAGTCGATCTGATCGGAGCCGCCACACCCCAGGTTTTCCGCAAACTTCGCCCCGGTCCTGGCCGCCTCCTCCGCGCTGACCAGGGACGACGGCTCCAGACATCCGCCGCTTTGCATGATGACCCGCTGGTACAGACCCTCGGATTTGGGCGAGGCCATCAGGTAGCAGGCCGTCCATGCCCCTGCGCTCTCGGCGAACAGGGTCACATTGGCCGGATCGCCGCCGAAGGCCGCGATGTTCCGATTCACCCATTGCAGGGCCGCCTGCTGGTCCATCAGGCCGAAATTGCCGCCGAAGCCTTCGCTCTCCGCCTGGAATTTCGGATGGGCCAGCCAGCCCAGGGCGCCCAGGCGGTAGTTCAGGGTGACGACCACCCGATCCTGATCGGCGGCCAGTTTCGACGGATCATAGTTGACGCCCGAGCCCACAGTGAAGGCGCCCCCGGGGATATAGACCATCACCGGCCGCAGCTCGGCGGCGTCTCCGGCGGGCATATAGATGTTCAGATACAGACAGTCCTCGCCCCCCACGACGAGGCCGCCGCCCCCGCCCAGAATGGCCTTGCGCCCAATGGCCTGGGTGCAGTCCGATCCCGGCCGGGTCGCATCGCGCACGCCGGTCCAGGCCTGGATCGGCTGCGGCGCGCGCCAGCGTAGATCGCCGACCGGCGGACGGGCGAAGGGCACGCCCAGAAAGGCGCGAACCCCCGCGCCCTGAACGCCGCGCACCGTCCCGGCCTGGGTCGTCGCCAGCACGGACCGGGCGTCGCTGGCGAACCGGACATGATCGACCTTGCCGGGATGGGTGGCGCAGGCCGCAAGCAGCAGGGACGCAAACAGAAGCGACAGAAAACGCATGAAGACCCTTGGCCGAGACGAGCGAGCTTAACGCGGCCGAAGCCAGAGCGTTTCGTTCGCGCCGAACGGCCGCGACATCAAGGCCAGAGGCGTTCGCGGCTCCAGGCGTCGCCGTCGCGCGTGAAGCGCAGCCGGTCGTGCAGGCGGAATGGACGGTCGCGCCAGAATTCGACGCTTTGCGGCGTCACACGCCAGCCGGTCCAGCGTTCGGGGCGCGGCACCTCGTCGCCTTCGAACCGGGCGGTCTCGCGCGCCACGGCGCCTTCCAGCGTCGCACGCGTGTCCAGCGGACGAGACTGGTCCGAGGCCCAGGCCCCGACCCGGCTCTCGCGGGCGCGGCTGGCGAAATAGGCGTCGGCCTCTTCCTTGCTGACCGGCTGCACCTGGCCGCGCACCCGCACCTGACGCCGCAACGACTTCCAGTGGAAGGTCAGGGCGGCCACCGGACGGGCGTCCAGCTCCAGACCCTTGGCGCTCTCGCGGTTCGAATAGAAGGTGAAGCCGCGCCCATCCACATCCTTCAGCAGGACGATCCGGGCGTCAGGCATGCCGTCGGCGTCCACCGTAGACAGGGTCATGGCGTTGGAATCATTGACCTCGTGCGCCCCCGCCTCGGCCAGCCATTCGACGAACAGGCCGATGGGCTCGACCCGGTCAAAGATCGTCTCGTCGCCATTGACGGCAAGGGCGGCGGCATAGTCGCGCGCGTACTCTTCGCGCGACGGGCTGGGCGGGATCACGGGGGGGGTCATGCGCCTGACTTAGCGCGGGACAGAGGCGGTGGAAATGATCGGGATCAAAACGGCCCCCCGGGCTCCAGTCGCGCGAGGCGCGGTAGCCCGACATGAATGGCCTCAAGGGGCGCGAAGCGCGGTAGCCCGAAAAGTTAAGTTAACCCGGCATTGACCCTAAGGCGCGAACGGTACGGGAATGAGCGCCATCCGTTCCACCTCCGACGCCGCCGCCGTTCGCGAAGCCCTGTCGATCCTGGGTCTGCACGGCGCGACCGACGCCGCCGCCCTGAAAACCGCCTTCCGTGCAGCGGTGAAGGCGGCGCGTCCGGACCAGGCCGGCGGAGACGCCGAACGGTTCCGGCGGGTGATCGCCGCCTACCGCCTGATCCAGGCCCACGCCCCTGCCCGTCCGAGCCTGGCGGCGCCCGCCGAACGCCCCGCGCCGCGGCCGGTGCTGGGGCTCAGCCCGATGCAGGCCCTGGCCGGCGCGCGGGTCGAACTGAGGCTGGGCGCACGCACGGTTCGGGTCGCCGTCCCGGCGGGCCTGCGCACGGGCGAGCATCTGCGGCTGCGCGGCGGCGCGACGGACGGTTCGGACCTGTATCTGGCGGTGCTGATCCGGCCCGAGGACGGGCTTTCGGTCATGGGCGACGACCTGTTCATGACCTGGCCCACCCCCTCGCGCCTGCTGGACGAAGGCGGCCGGGTCGAGATCGAAACCCATGCGGGCGCCCGCTCGGCCTGGATCACGCCGGAGATGGCGGCGCCGGCGCGGGTGCGGTTCAAGGACATGGGCCTGCCGGCGCGCGGTCCCCATCCTGCGGGCCATCTGTTCGTGACCCTGACCCCGTCGTCGGAGGCGCCCTCGGCCGCCGAGGATATGCTGGTCCGGTTCACCCGCGCCTGGGCGCCGGAGCGTCTGGCGGCCTGATCTTGAAGCGTCACATCATTGAGCGCATCATCTGGTGACGTTTTTGATGAGGCACGCCATGCGAACCACCGTGACACTCGATGACGAACTGATGGAAATGGCGGCGGAATACTCCGGTCTGTCCGAGCGGTCCGCGATCATTCGTGAAGCCCTCAAGGCGTTCGTCGCCCGCGAGGCGGCGCGTCGCCTGGCCGCCATGGGCGGAACTGACCCCAAAGCCACAGCCGCGCCTCGGCGACGCCCCGAATTGGTCGAGGAATGATCCTGGCCGACAGTTCGGTATGGATCGCGCACCTGCGATCAACAGACCAGACCCTGGTTGAGCGGCTTCGTGGCGAGGGCATCCTGTGCCATCCCGCCATCATCGGCGAACTGGCCGCTGGAAACCTCGCCAACCGCCGCGCCTTTCTCGACCAACTCTCGCGATTGCCGACCGCTGTCGCCGCCTCGCACCAAGAGGTGCTGACCCTGATCGAAAAAAACCGGCTTTTCGGGATTGGCGTCGGCTATCTGGATCTTCACCTCCTCGCCTCCACCCGACTGACGCCCGGCGCGCGGCTGTGGACACGGGATCGTCGGCTACAGGAGGCTGCCCGGACACTGGACCTGGCCGCCGTCCTCGACCATTAGGGTCGGCCATGTCGCACAACACCTTCGGCCATCTGTTTCGCGTGACCACTTGGGGCGAGAGCCATGGGCCGGCTATCGGCTGCGTCGTGGACGGCTGTCCGCCGCTGATCCCGCTGACCGAGGCCGATCTCCAGCCCTGGCTGGATCAGCGCAAGCCCGGGGGTTCGCGCTTCGTGACCCAGAGGCGCGAGAGCGATACGGCCCAGATCCTGTCGGGCGTGTTCGACGACGGCGAAGGCCCGGTGACCACCGGCACGCCCATCTCGATCCTGATCCAGAACGAGGACCAGCGGTCCAAGGACTATGGCGAGATCGCCCGCGCCTATCGGCCGGGCCACGCCGACTTCACCTATCAGACCAAATACGGGGTTCGTGATCCGCGCGGCGGCGGACGGTCCTCGGCGCGGGAAACCGCCAGCCGGGTGGCGGCGGGCGCCGTGGCGCGCAAGGTGCTGGGCGACGGCGTGAAGATCCGCGCCGGCGTGGTCCAGATCGGCCCGCACAGGATCGCCCCCGAAGACATCGATTTCGACGCCGTCCACGACAATCCCCTGTTCGCCGCGTCGCGCGCCGTCGTGTCCGCGTGGGAGGCCTATCTGGACGATATCCGCAAGGCCGGCTCGTCCATCGGCGCCGTGGTCGCACTGGAGGTCACAGGCGTGCCGGCCGGCTGGGGCGCCCCCCTGTACGGCAAGCTGGATTCCGAACTGGCCGCCGCCCTGATGTCGATCAACGCCGCCAAGGGCGTCGAGATCGGCGCCGGCTTCGCGGCCGCTGAACTGTCGGGCGAGGACAACGCCGACCAGATGCGGCTGGACCTGAACAAGCAGCCGGTCTTCCTGTCCAACCATGCGGGCGGGGTTCTGGGCGGCATATCGACGGGCCAGCCGGTGACGGCGCGGGTGGCGTTCAAACCCACCTCCTCGATCCTGACGCCGCGCCAGACCATCACCCGCGACGGCGAGGAGACCGACCTTCGCACCAAGGGCCGCCACGACCCCTGCGTCGCCCTTCGCGCCGTGCCGGTGGTCGAGGCCATGGCCGCCTGCGTCCTGGCCGACGCCCTGCTGCGCCACCGCGCCCAGGTGGGCTGACGGCCAAGGACTGAGGGCGGGTCGATCAGCCTGGTCGGGCGCGCAGCTTTTGACCGTCCGAAACCACTGTCGGGCGGACAGGGGCGCGCTCTTCCGTTCGTGCGGCCGTCTTCTCATCCTGTCGCATCAGAGCAATCAGGCCGGTTAGACCCGTCGTCATCACGATCATCAGCGACTCCTGCAACTGCGAACCGTTTGCAGGTTTGCGCACATCCGGGCGGCGTGCAAGAGAGGTTCGTCGGTGGCGCCGTACCCCAGGAGATCACCCGTGCGTGAAGACGGAAAACTGGACTACCTCGAACTGCCCGCCGCCAGCCTGCCCGAAACCAAGGAATTCTACAGCCGGGCCTTCGGCTGGACCTTCGTCGACTACGGCCCGACCTACGCCGCCTTCGACCAGGGACTGGATGGAGGGTTCGACGCCGACCAAGCCGAGCGGACCAAGACGCCCCTGCCCATCCTTTACGCCCACGATCTGGAAGCCATGCAGGCCAAGGTCCAGGGGGCGGGCGGCGTGATCCTGAAGCCGATCTACGCCTTTCCCGGCGGCCGGCGGTTCCACTTCGCCGATCCGGCGGGAACCGAAATGGCGGTCTGGTCCGAAAACTGAGATCGCCTAGCGGGCGTCGACCGACTGGGCGATCCGTTCGCCCTGTTCGCGGTCGGCGCCGTCCGGCGACGCCACCCAGACGTGGATTTCCAGCGGCGCGGTCGCACGCTGGAACAGATGCTCGATGGCCAGGCGGCGTCCGCCCTCGGTCACGACGATGGAGGCCCGTCCGCCGGCCTGGATCATCTGGCCGTCATAGATGGGAAACTGCGACGCCGGACCCGCGTAGATCATGACCAGAACCGTGTCCCCGCGACGGACGGCGTAGATTCGGGCGTCAGCGCCGGCGCGCGACTGGGTCAGCACGGTTCCGGACGGCAGGTCCAGCGTGAACGGCAAGGCGGCCATGGCCGCAGCGTCCAATCCTTGAGGCCCGACGGGCGGCGCAGGCGCCGGAGCGACCGTTGACGGCGTCTGGGCTGGCGCGGGCGCAGGCGCGGGCCGCACGGGACTGGCCTGAACCGGCGCAGGGGTCGGCGCGGCGGTGGGGCGCTGGACGACGGGGGCGGTCGATGGAGACCGGACAGGGGTCTGCGCAGGCGGCGGCGTAACCGGCCTCTGGGCAGCGGGCGTCTGGGCAGCAGGCGTTTGGGCAACAGGCGTTTGGGCAGCGGGCGTTTGGGCAGCGGGCGTCTGCGCCCCGGGCGTCACGGGCCGGGCGGTCGAGGCCGGCGCGCTGTTCAGGTCGCGGGTCAAGGTCGAGGGCTGGGGCGCAGGCCTGGACTGCGGGGCCGGCTCCACCCGGACGGGCGCAGGCGCAGGCGCCGGGACGGCCTGCGCGGGAGCAGAAACAGGAGCCGAGGTTGGGGCGGAGGTCGCGAACGGCGGTCCGCTGTTGAGATCGCGCGTCAGATCCGAGGCCGAGCGCGGCGTGGACGTGTCCTGCCCGGACACAAGAGCGACGGCGAGAGCGATGACGACCATGGCCGGACCATTACCCGGCGCCGAAGGAACCGCAAGCGTGCGGTCAGGCGTGCGGCAGATTCACCCAGAAGGTCGCGCCCTCGCCGGGGCTCGAGATCACGCCGATGGCGCCGCCCTGCAGTTCGACCAGTCGTTTGGCGATGGCCAGACCGACGCCGTGGCCCTCCACGCTGGATCGCTCCAGTCCCAGACGGTTGAAGGGCTCGAACAGCTGCGATTGCTTCTGCGAGGACAGGCCCGGGCCGAAATCGACCACCTCGATGCGGATATGCTGGTCCGCACGAAGCGCCCGCAGAATCACCCGCCCGCCCGAGCCGCCGTATTTGAGGGCGTTGCTGGTCAGATTGTCGATCACCTGCGCCAGTCGCTGGGAATCGGCCACCGCGATCAGACCGTCGCCCTCGCAGACCACCTGCACATCCACCGACTGGGCTTCCGACCTGAGCATGGCTGCACGCCTGACGTCTTCCAGCAGGCCGGGAATATCCGTCGGCCGCAGATCGACCTTGACCGCGCCGGACTCGGCTCGCGCCACATCGAGCAGGTCGTGGGCCAGCGCCTCCACCTGTCGCGCGGTCTTGACCAGCACGTCCGCCATTTCCGTCTGCTGGGGCGTGACAGGCCCGAGTTGGCCGGTCGACCACAGATTGCCGATGCCGATCACGCCGGCGACCGGGCTCTTGATCTCATGCGCCACATTGGCGAGCAGGCGCGACTTGGCCTCCGAGGCTTGCTCCGCCCGGACCTGCCCGGATCGCGCCCGTTCGGACAGACGGTCGCGCTCCTCCAGAAGGGCCGCGACCAGCAGGATCGGCATATAGCCGACCAGAACCTGGAGCTGGGCCGCCAGAACCTGTTCCGACCGGCTCAGGGTCTCGATATGGGGACCGTAGCCGAGCATGGCGCCCCCGACCGACAGCAGGGTGACGACCAGCAGGCTGAAGGCCGTGCCCGCGACGCCGAGTCGGACCGCGACCCCGAGCAACAAGGGGATCATCGCCACACCGATCTCAGCACGGCCGGTCAGGCCGAAGAACTGGACAGCCAGCACGCCCGCCAGCAACAGGCCGGCCTCCAACAGCGCGCCGGGGCGGGTGAGACGGGCCAGGGTGGACCAGGTCAGAGACAAGCCGAGCGTGCCTATGACGGCCAGACCCAGCGCATGACCGAACCACCAGGTCTGAAACGTCTCCAGCACGTCGCCCGAGCCGAACGGCGCCAAGGCGATCGACGCGAACACGCCCGCCGGGATCGGCGCGAGAGCCGCGGTGCAAATGAGAAACCGCGCCACGCCGTTCAGGCTGGACACGTTCAGCGTCGGGGCGAAGCGGCGCGCCAGAAGAACCGCCCCGATGATCTCCACCATGTTCGCCAGGGCGAACAGCAGGGACAGCATGGGCTTGTAGCCGGCGATCAACTCGCCGATCAGGATGCTGATCATCAGGACGGTGGCGAAGGCCACGTCGTGACGCCGCCCCCGCCCGGTCCGAAGCCAGACGGCGACCGCCACCCCGCACACGCCCCAAAGTCCCGAGATGAGCCCCAGACTATGGGCCCAGCCGATGGACACCGCCGCCAGAACAGCGACAGCCACGCCGGTCATCACGGGAATCAAGGGGTGGGCGAAGACATCGCCGCTGCTCGGCTCAGCCGCGCGCATGCGCGCGGCCGACGGCTGCGTCGGCGGCGCCGCGACATCGATGTCGAGCACACGGCTCAGGGGCATGCAGGGTCTCGAGGCAATTGATCGCGCCATCAAACCATGCGGTTCCTAATATCCCCTGAAACATGGTCACATGCTAATTATTCAATCTATGATTGAAGTCCTTAACCGCTGAAGCTGGACCTGCGTCATAGGACCAGACCCCGGCGCTGACGGCGATGAAATCTGCGCCCGCACGCGCCACCTCCGCCGCCGTCTCGACGGTGATTCCGCCGATGGCGACGCAGGGCGTCTCGACGGTCTCCTGCCAGACCGTCAGGATCTCCAGACCGGGTCGGTGGACCGTCGTCTTGGTGTCGGTCGGATAGAAGGCGCCGAAGGCGACATAATCCGCCCCGCCCTCGGCCGCGTCCCAGGCCAGGTCGCGGTCGTCGTGGCAGGTCACGCCGATCATGGCGTCCGGCCCCAGGATGCGCCGCGCCTCGGCCAGCGAACCGTCCTCCTGCCCGATATGAACCCCGTCGCAGCCCGCGGCCTTCGCCAGATCGGGTCGGTCGTTCAGCAGGACCGCCACCCCATGACGCCGCGCGATCGGCGCCAGTCGCTCAACGGCCGCGCAGATGGCGGCGTCGTCGGCGGGCTTGAGCCGAATCTGCAGGGCGGCCACGTCGCCGGCGCCCAGGGCCTCGTCCAGGGTCGCGGCGAAGGCGTCCAGATCGGGAATCGCGGGCGGGGTGATCAGATACAGCCGGCAGGGCGGGCGGTCGGGAACGGTCGGGGTTCTGGCCATGGGGCTGACTTCCCCCTCCTGCGACCATTCGTCAACGGGTCCGTCGTCGCACACCCATGCGAACGACTTGCAATCGCCTTAAGGGGTGCTATAGCGAACCATTCTCAGTCGGTGGAACGCGTAGAACTCTCGTGTACGTCTGTAACTGCAATGGTCTTCGCAAGCGGGATGTGGCCCAGGCCATCGAGGCCGGCGCCTGTCGGCCGCGCGACATCTTCGCCAGCCACCAGTGCCAAGCCCAATGCGCCAAATGCGTCTGCGAGATGCGCCAGATGATCCAGGACAGCCGCGAAGCCTTCGCTATGGCGGCTGAATAGCCCCTTGCTTGCTGCCGAAAATCACTCGCACTATCAATGCAGTGATAAAAACTCGCAAATAAGCAGGGTCGATTTTACTGTGGTATTGCGTCGCTCGACAGATGGCGAAGGCGCCGTCGCAAGACCAAGGACACGGCCATGAAGGGCGACCCCGCTATCCTCCGCACGCTGAACGCGGTGCTCACCAACGAGCTGACGGCGGTGAACCAGTATTTCCTGCATGCGCGCATGTTCGAAAGCTGGGGCCTGGCTCATCTGGGCCACGTCATCTACGAAGAATCGATCGGCGAGATGAAACACGCCGACATGCTGATCAAACGCATCCTCTTCCTGGACGGCCTGCCGAATCTGCAGGATTTGCACAAGCTGAAGGTCGGCGAGGATCCGATCGAATGCCTGGGCGCCGACCTGCAACTCGAGCTGGACAGCCGCGTCGCGACCGCCGCCGCCGTGACCCTGTGCGAAGAGACCCGCGACTACGTCAGCCGCGACCTGCTGATGAAGATCCTGGCCGACACCGAGGAACACATCGACTTCCTGGAAAACCAGCACAAGCTGATCGAACTGATGGGCGCGCAGAACTATCTGCAGTCGGCCATGAAGGAAATCGTCACCGACAACAGCGCCACCGGCGGCTGATCGATCCTCAGCCCTCGCGGCGGGCCAGGTGGATCACCGCCGCCGCGAGGACGACGAGACCCAGACCGCCGCCCAGGGTCAAGGCGGTCTGAACGCGCCACGCCTCGGTCGCCAGGATGTTCACCGGCATCTGCCAGGGCATGAATACGCCCTCTTTCGCCGAGGTCGCCACCACGGCGAAGAAGGTTCCGCCGATGCCCAGCACAAGGCCGGGCACGAAGCTGGCGAACCGGATCGCCGTCCAGAACTGAAGGGCGATCATCAGAACGGCGGCCGCCGCGATCTTGGCCAGGATCCAGGCATGAGCCGCGAGGTCCAGTCCTCCAGCCGCCGCCGCCTCCGGCTTGATGAGGCCGCCGAGGATCACGGCCCCGATCGTCATGGCCAGCACGGCCGCGCTCATGATCAGCACCAGGCCGATCACGCAGACCGCCTTTGACGCATAGAGGGTCCAGCGTGGGACAGGCAGGGCGCGCAGGTGATCCCAGCTGCGCGGCCCATGCTCCATATGGGCGACCAGGGCGGTCAGGGCGGTGACGCACATGGGCATCATGAAATAGGCCCAGATCGCCGTGGCGCTGCCGATCCACCTCTCCCATTCCCAAGGCGTCTCGGACCGCAGCAGCATTGAAAAGGCGAAGACGGCGATCAGAGCCGGAGCGGTCGCGGCCAACACAAGGGCCAGTGACCGGTTCAGCTTGCGGATTTCGACGGACAGAACGGCGAGCATCAGACGGACTCCGCAAAGCGGGATTGGGACAGGGCGGAAGCGGCGCGATAGACGCCCTCCAGCGAACGGGCGCGGGCGCCGATGGCGAACACAGCCACGCCTGCGGCCACCAGCTCGCGGTTCAGAGCAGCGCAGACCTGGTCGTGATCGTTGCCGGGACGCAGCCGCGCCACAAGGCCCTCCGCGTCTTCGCTCAGGGTCAGATCCAGCGACTGCAGCACCGCCCGCGCGCGCGCCGGGTCATCGACGCGCAAGCCGATCTCGGGCGCCAGTTCGGCCTTCAGCCTGGCCAGTTCGCCCTCGACCACCAGTCGGCCTTCGTGAATCACGCCCACGTGGGTGGCGGTCTGTTCGATCTCGCCGAGCAGGTGGCTGGACAGAAGGACGGTCGCCCCCGTGCGGATCGGCAGTTCGCGCAGAAACAGGCGCATGTCGGCGATCCCGTCGGGGTCCAGCCCGTTCGTCGGTTCGTCCAGCATCAGCACCGGCGGGGACCCCAGCAGGGCGCGCGCTATGCCGAGCCTCTGACGCATGCCCAGCGAATAGTCGCCGACCCGGCGTCCGCCGTCGCGTGTCATGCCGACGACCTCCAGCACCCTGTCGATCTCGGTCGCCGCAAGACCAAGAAGCCGGCGCGTGAGGTCCAGGTTTTCTCGTCCCGACAGGTGGGCGTAGAAGCCGTGCGCCTCCAGGAGGACGCCGATCTTGCGGGCCGCACCCCTGCGATCCTGCGCGACGTCGACGCCGCAGACCCGAGCCACGCCCGAGGTGGGTCGCAACAGCCCGATCAGCATCTTCATCGTCGTGGTCTTGCCGGCGCCGTTGCGCCCCAGGAACCCATAGACCGCATGCTTGGGCGCCGTCATGGACACCGAGTCCACCGCACAACGACGGCCGAACATGCGCGTCAGCCCTACTGTCTCTATGGCCGCCATAACCCACCCCGCATTTAACTCTTAGATAAAGTTGCGCGAGGAGGATTTTTAAGTCAAGATTAAAGACTCGACAGGTTCAACTCCGCAGGGAAGCCCATGACCGCCGACGATCTCGCCCGTTTTCGCCGCATGTGCCGGCAGTTTCGCTGGCTCGCGGTTTTCATGGTTTGCAGCGTCGGCGCGATCCTGGCGCTGATGTATGTGATCGTGCCGGCGGTCTTCGCAGCACGCGGAGAACACAGAGACCTCACCCTCCTGCTTCGGGAGATCGTCTGGGCCTCGCCGACGCTTCTCTACCTGTTCGCCGTCTGGTCGATCGGGTCGGCGCTGGGGCAGTTGGCCAAGGGGCGGCTGATCCAGCCGACCCTGTCGTCCGCCCTGCGTCGTGTGGGGCTGGCGCTGGGCTTCGGCGGGCTGCTCAGCGTGTTCGGCGTCACCAATCTGATGCGGCTTCTGGGCGACGAGCGGAGCAGTTGGGCCTATTTCGACGTCGCCGGCATGACCCTGGGCATGATCGGCGGCGCCCTCTTCCTTCTGGGACGGGTGATCGATCAGGCGGGCCTGCTGCAGGCCGAGATGGACGAAATGATCTGAATGCCCGTTCGCGTGACCCTGAATGATCTGATGGTCCGCAAGGGCCTGAAGGCGCGCGATGTCGCCGCCCAGGTCGGCCTGAGCGAAACCCAGTTCTCCCTGTTCCGGTCCGGCAAGGTGAAGGGCATTCGCTTCAGCACCCTGTCGCGACTATGCGCCGTTCTGGAGTGTCGCCCCGGCGATTTGCTGGACTATGATTTCGATCCGCGCGAGATGGAACCGGTCGAGCCGGAAGAGGTCTGACGGAACCGCGTCCGGTCCCGGCCATTAGATTTCGACGGGCAAGCTGGAGCGGACCATGACTGACATCGACGACGCCATTGATGATGTGCGCGACGCAGCTGTGGACCTGCTGAACAGCGAGGGGCGCAGCGCCGGGCATGTGGCCATGGGCGTCGCCCTGACGGTGGGGTTCGCCTTGCTGGCGACGGGCATAGCCTCTGGCGCGCTGAGGCCGAAACGGTCCTTGAGACAGGTTCGCGACCGCGACCTGCCGATCACCGAGAAGCCCCACGGCGCCTTCAGTCTGATCCTTCCTGCGGTGTTCTCGGCCACCACCCTGTCGGCCGTGCGTGTCTGGAACGCCCCGCCGGCGCGCGAGCGGACCAGGGCCATGGGCCTGTGGGTCGCGGCCCAGACCGTCAACGCCGTCTGGCTGGGCCTGCGCCCGTCGTCGATGTGGAAACAGGTGCTGGCGGCCATGTCGTCCGCGGGCCTGGCCGCCGCCTTCGCCCACGAGGCGCGCAAGCTGGACGAAGGGGCGGGCAAGATGGCGGCGCCGACCGGATCGGGCGTACGGATGGGCAATCTGCTTCATCGCAAGGCGGACGACGTCTCGGGCGGCCGCAGCCTGCATTAGGCCGCCTTGCCCTTTGCCGGGGCTTCCTCTAGGGATCGCGCCCTATTCGCCACGCCCCATCCGGGCGCGTGGGCGCAACCCCATTCCCGATGTGACCCCATGAAGATCAACGGCAACACCATCAAGCCCGGCATGGTCCTGCAGCACAATGGCGGCCTGTGGGTCGTCACCAAGGCCAGCCACGTCAAGCCCGGCAAGGGCGGCGCCTTCGCCAACGTCGAGGCCAAGAACCTCGAGACCGGCAACAAGCTGAACGAACGCTTCCGGTCGGAAGACAAGGTCGAGCGCGTCACGCTGGAGCAGAAGGACTTCTCCTATCTGTTCGACAACGGCGACAGCCTGGTCTTCATGGACGACGCCACCTACGAGCAGATCGAGCTGCAGAAGGACTGGGTCGGCGAAGAGCGGATCCCCTATCTGCAAGAGGGCATGAAGGTGATCATCGAGATGCACGAAGAGCGTCCGATCGGCCTGGAGCTGCCGGATCAGGTCGTGCTGGAAGTCGCCGAAACCGAGCCGACCGTGAAGGGACAGACGGCCTCGTCCTCGTACAAGCCCGCCATCGCCTCGAACGGCGTGCGGATCATGATCCCGCCCTATATGTCGGCCGGTGAACGCATCATCGTCGACACGACCAGCGGCGAATACGTCCGCCGCGCGGACTAAGACACACTGCCGGCCTCATCCGGGGCCGTTCCCTTTCTTGCACTTCTCCGCATGTCCGGGCTCCCATCCTACTGAAGAATGGGCCTTTTCAGGACATGCGGACCAGGAGATCCGCCGATGGCCCTCGCTTCCGCCCTGCTCCAAGTCATGCTCGACGCGGTGCGCAAGACCGCACGCCCCATGCTGCGCGACTTCGGCGAGGTGTCGCAGCTTCAGGTGTCGAGGAAGGGGCCGGGCGATTTCGTCACGACCGCCGACCTGCGCGCCGAAGACACCCTGTACGAACTGCTGATGAAGGCCCGCCCGGGCTACGGCTTCCTGGGTGAAGAGCGCGGCATGATCGAGGGGACCGACAAGTCCCACACCTGGATCGTCGATCCCATCGACGGCACCACCAACTTCATGCACGCCATGCCGCATTTCGCCGTCACGGTGGGGCTGGAGCGCAGGGCGCCCGACGGTTCGAGCGAGATCGTGGCCGGCGTGACCTACAACCCCGTGATGAACGAGCTGTTCTGGGCCGAGAAGGGCAAGGGCTGCTATCTGAACGACCAGCGGATCCGCGTCGCCGGCCGTCGCGACCTGTCGGAGAGCCTGGTCGCCACGGGCCTGCCCTTCATCGGCAAGCCGGGCCACGCCCAGGCCATCAAGGACATCCACGCCATCGGCCAGCGCGTCGCCGGCATCCGCCGCCTCGGCTCGGCCGCCCTGGACTTCGCCTGGGTCGCGGCCGGCCGCTACGACGCCTATTACGAGCGCGGCCTGAAGCCCTGGGACGTGGCGGCGGGCATCCTGTTCGTCACCGAGGCCGGCGGGTCGGTGACCACCATCGAGGCGGACGGCGATCCCAAGACGGGCGTGTCGGTTCTGGCCAGCAACAGCGAACTGCATCCGCAGCTGCGCAAGGTGCTGCAGGCGTCCTGACGGTCGCACAGCCGCCTCTCCCTCCCCGACCGGGGAGGGGCGTCGCGAAGCGACGGGGTGGCGGCGGCAAGGCTGGCGCGCGATCAGGTCTGGGGGACTTCGCCCTGCCCGTCCCACCCGGCTCCGCTGCGCTTCGCCCCCCTCCCCCGCAGGGGGAGGGAGAAACGCCGTCGTCATTCGGTTGTCGCGCGGCGCCCCTATCCAAGGAGCATGATCCGCGCCATCGTCACCGCCCTCGCCCTGCTCGTTGGAACGCCCGCCGTGGCCCAGCCTCTGATCATCGCCCATCGCGGCGCGTCCGGCGAACGGCCGGAGCATACGCGCGCAGCCTATGAACTGGCGATCGAACAGGGCGCCGATGTAATCGAGCCGGACCTGGTGATGTCCAGGGACGGGGTCTTCATCGACCGGCACGAGAACGAGATCAGCGGTACGACCGACGTGGCCGACCGGCCCGAGTTCGCGGATCGCAAGACCACCAAGACCATCGACGGCGCGGCCATCACCGGATGGTTCACCGAGGACTTCACCCTGGCCGAGCTGAAGACCCTGCGGGCCAGGGAGCGGCTACCCGAGTTCCGGCCCGGCAATGTCGCCTATGACGGGCAAGAACCCATCCTGACCTTCGACGAGGTCGTGGCCGTCGCGCGCGAAGCCTCCGCCCGGACCGGCCGCCCCATCGCCGTGGCCCCCGAGCTGAAACACCCGACCTATTTCGCCGCCATCGGCCTGCCGATGGAGGACGCCTTCGTGGGCGAACTGGAGCGGCTGGGCCTGACCGGCGCCGACGCGCCCGTCATCGTCCAGTGTTTCGAGGTCGGACCGCTGAAGCGGCTGTCGCAGAGGATCGACGTCCCGCTGGCGCAACTGGTCAGCGCAGCCGGCGCGCCGGAGGACCGGCCGTCGCAGACCTACGCCCAGATGATCACGCCCGAAGGCCTGAAGGCCATGGCCGCCTATGCCGACTGGATCGCGCCGGAGATGACCCTGGTCCTGCCGCGCGACGCCGAAGGCCGCACGACCGCGCCCAGCGCCCTGGTCACGGACGCCCATGCGGCGGGGCTGAAGGTGGTGATCTGGACCCTGCGGGCCGAGAACGCCTTCCTCCCGGCCGAGCGGCGGCGGGGCGAAGGGTTCGCCGACCATGGCGACATGGCGGGCTACGCCGCCGCCTTCGCGGAGGCGGGTGTGGACGCCGTCTTCTCCGACTTCCCGGCCCTGGCGCGATCCAGGTAGCCGGACCGCGCGTCTATCCGGCGCGGAACTGCAGTTCGGCCAACCGCGCGTAAAGCCCGCCCTTGGCCACCAGTTGGTCGTGGGTCCCCTCCTCCACCACGCGGCCGTCGTCCATGACGACGATGCGGTCGGCGCGGAGCACGGTGGCCAGGCGGTGGGCGATGACGATGGTGGTGCGCTCTTCCATGGCCTGATCGAGGGCGATCTGGACCAGGCGTTCGCTTTCGGCGTCCAGGGCGCTGGTCGCCTCATCCAGCAGCAGGATGGGGGCGTCGCGGACCAGGGCGCGGGCGATGGCCAGACGCTGGCGCTGACCGCCCGACAGGCTCTTGCCGCGTTCGCCCAGCGGGGTGTCGAAACCTTCCGGCAGGGCGTCGATGAAGCCCAGGGCCTGGGCCTTGTCGGCGACGGCGCGGGCCTCTTCCAGGGTGGCGGTCTCGCGGCCGAAGCGGATGTTCTCCAGGGCCGAACCCGAGAACAGCGGCGTCTCCTGCGACACCCAGGCGAAGCGGTCGCGCACGGCGACGGGATCAGCCTGGCGCACATCGACGCCGTCGACCGAGACCACGCCGGTCTGGGGATCATAGAAGCGCAGCAACAGGCGGAAGACAGTGGACTTGCCCGCCCCCGACGGACCGACCAGGGCCACGGTCTCGCCCGGACGGACGGTCAGGCTGAACCCCTTCAGGGCCGGCAGGTCGGGACGGCCGGGATAGGAGAAGCCGACGGCGGACATGGACACCTCGCCGCGCGGCGGCGACGGCAAGGTGACAGGCTGGGCCGGCGGGGCGATGTCGGGCGTGGCCTGCATCAGCTCCTCGATCCGCTCCATGGCGCCGGCGGCCTTCTGGACATCGCCCCAGCTTTCGCCCAGGGCGCCGACCGCCCCGGCGGCGAAGACCGACAGCAGCACGAACTGAAGCAATGCGCCGGGCGTCATCACCCCCGCCACCACGTCCAGCGCCCCCAGCCACAGCACCAGGGTGACGCCGCCGAACATGACGATGATGATCAGGGCGGTCATCCAGGCCCGCGCCCGCATCCGGGTCAGGGAGGCGGCGAAGGCGTCCTCGACCGCCGCGCCGAAGCGGGCGATGGCGCTGCGTTCGCGGCCGAAGGCCTGGACGGTCTCGATCGCGTCCACGCTCTCGCCGGCGAAGCCGACGGCGTTGGCGAACCGGTCCTGAGAGGCGACGGTCAGTTTGCGCACCCGGCGGCCGAAGATGAAGATGGGGCCCAGCAGGAAGGGCACGATCAGCATGACCAGACCCGTCAGCTTGGGGCTGACGAAGAACAACAGGGCGACCCCGCCGATCAGGGTCAGGAAGTTGCGCAGGGCATAGGAGACCGAGGTGGTCATCAGGGTCTCGACCAGGGCGATGTCGGTCGTCAGGCGCGACAGCACCTCGCCGGTGCGCATATGGGCGTAGAAGGACGGGTCCAGCGTCAGGATGCGGCCGAACAAGCCCTTGCGGACATCGGCGATGACGCGCTCGCCCGTGCGGGTGACGTAGAAATAGCGGGCGGCGGTGGCCAGGCCCAGGAACAGGGCGTTGGCGCCCAGCAGCAGGAACCACCGGTTCAGATTGGCGCCGCCGGCCTCAAACCCGTGGTCGATGGCCCCGCGGGCCAGGACCGTCAGCCCCAGCGAGGCGGTGGTGGACAGCAGCAGCCAGAAGACCGCCATCAGGGCATGGCCCTTGTGGCGCATGGCGAAGGGGATCAGGCGCGCCAGGGGGCGAATGTCGCGGCGTTTGGCGCGTTTCTCGCCCGCCTCGGACATCTGCTCCATCAACAGGGCCCCGGCGCTGGGTCGGCCTTCGGCCGTTCCGACGCCGGAGGCGCGCCCCGAAACGGCGGCGGAACGGGCGGGAGCGGCGGTTTGATCGGTCATTGCGCCCGCCTCTTGCCCCGGAACGCCCCCCGGTGTAAACGCCCCGCTCTTTCCCGCTGACTCTTTCGGCGAGATTCTCAATTTCACGCGCACCGACGGTCGGCATCGTCACCGCGCCAGAGACCGGACGACGACCATGAAGGCCGATACGCACCCCGACTATCACTTCATCACCGTGGTGATGACGGATGGCACCTCGTACCAGACCCGCTCGACCTACGGTAAGGAAGGCGGCACGCTGAACCTGGACATCGATCCGCTGACCCACCCGGCCTGGACCGGCGGCAACGCCCACCTGCTGGACCGCGGCGGCCGCGTTTCGCGCTTCAACAACAAGTTCGCCGGCTTCATCAAGAAGTAAGCGCGTCCCGGCTGCGACACGTTGCAGCATTTGGGCAGCATCTGAGCAGCAATCGGCTCACGAAGAGCGCCGGTCCCGGGACCGGCGCTTTTTGTTTGCCGGGAACATCGGTAACATAAGCGGCGTTCGCACATACGGCGAAGCAAGGGCGTCGATCCACGGGGATCGACCCATCGGGAAGCGGACGGGTTATGAATAGACGGGAACTGGGTCTGGGCGTCGCGACGGCGACCGTGACCCTCGCCTCCACGGCGCGCGCGCAGCAGGTGACCGTGCAGCGCGGTTCGCAGGCGACCGCCTTCTACAACAGTTTCAACGACCAGATTTCGCGTCTGCCCGAGACGCAACAGGCCGACGTCCGCGCCTTTTATGAAATGAACGGCTGGCGGCCGGTGTGGACCGCCGATCAGCTGCGCGCCCTGAACGCCGTCGCCGGTCGGACCGAGCGGCACGGCCTGTCGGCCGGCGACTATTTCGACTTCGTCGGCCTGGCCGCCGATCCCGCCTCGTCGGATCTGCGCACCACGGCTGCAGCCCTGGCCTATGGCCGCGTCCTGGCCGAGGGCAAGGTCCGGCCCGAGACGGTCGAGGACCTGTGGGAGATGCAGAAGAACCGCGTGGACCTGCCGCGCGGCCTGAGCGACGCCCTGGCCCGCAACATCCTGCTGGACTGGTTCGAGGGTCTGGCGCCGACCGACATCGGCTATCAGAATCTGTCGGCGGGCTATGTCCGTTATCGTCGCCTGGCGGCCCAGGGCGGCTGGCCCGCCTTCCCGGCCGGCCCGACGATCGAGCCGAACATGAGCGACCGGCGCATCCCGGCCCTGATCGACCGGCTGACGGCCGAAGGCGACCTGACGGCGGCGAACGGCGCGCGGCTGAAGACCGAGGGCCTGACCTATGGGTCGGAGCTGCAACAGGCGGTTCAGGGCTTCCAGGTCCGCCACGGTCTGGGCGCCGACGGCCGCATCGGCACGGGGACCCAGCGTTCGCTGTCGGCCTCGGCCGAGGACCGCGCCCGCCAGATCGCCCTGAACCTGGAACGCCGCCGCTGGCTGAAGCGCGACGTCGCGCCCGAGCGGATCGAGGTCAACACCGCCGCCGCCATCATGGTCTATTGGAAGGACGGCAAGCCGGTCCACTCCAACCGCGTCATCGTCGGCTCGGCCGAAAACCAGACGCCCAGCCTGGAGAAGCCCTTCGCCTCGGTGGTCGCCAATCCGCCCTGGTATGTCCCGGCCAGCATCGCCCGCCGGGAGATCCTGCCCAAGGGGCCGGCCTATCTGGCCGCCAACGACATGTATGTTCAGAACGGCACGGTGATCCAGCGCGCCGGGCCGAAAGCCGCACTGGGCTATGTGAAGTTCGAGCTGCGCGACAGCTACGCCATCTTCCTGCACGACACCCCGTCCAAGGCGGCGTTCAACCTGTCAATGCGCCAGCGCAGCCACGGCTGCGTGCGGGTGCAGAATGCGGTCGAGTTCGCGCGGCTGCTGCTGTCGCCCGACCCGGTCAAGCTGGCGCAGTTCGACACGGCCCAGGACACGCGCGAGACGACCCGCGTCACCACCGGCCGCGAGATCTCGGTGCGACTGCTGTACTGGACCGCCTTCGTGGACGGTCAGGGCCGGGTGGCGTTCCGCGAGGACGTCTATGGCCGCGACGACAAGCTGGCCCAGGCCCTGGGCATCGCCGTCAGCCTGCCCAAACCGGTCGACGACGGCCGCCGCGACGTCAACGACGTCGGGCCGTAAGGGGATAATATTCTCCCTCCCCCTGCGGGGGAGGGGCGTCGCGTAGCGACGGGGTGGGGGCGGCTAGGCTAAGCCGCACTGATTTTATTAAGACCGAGGCCTGTGGGACGTCGCCCTGCCCTGCCCACCCGGCTCCGCTTCGCTTCGCCCCCCTCCCCCGCAGGGGGAGGGAGAAGTGGGTCGCTTCAGCCCTTGAACGCGGCTTCCAGCAGGCCGTGCTGGCTCAGCACCGGATTTTGCGGCTGCTCTTCCTGAACGTCGAGATACATGCGGCGGTCCAGATACAGCGCCCGGTCGAACAGTTTTTCGGACCGGACCAGATATTCCACCAGGGCGATGGGCAGTTCGGCGTGGCTGGGTTCGCTCTCGATCTTGCGGTCGTTCAGGCGATAACGCGGCTCGCAGGCGGCGTCCGGCGTCATGTCATCCTCGCGCACGGCCCGCTGGACCAGCAGCCACGAGGCGATCTGCATCAGGCGCGTGGTCAGCTTCATGCTCTCGGCGGCATAGGCCAGGGCGGCGGCGCGGGACAGCATCTTGGAATCGCGGCGCCCCTCCCCGTCCAGATAGGCGGCGGTCTCCTCGACCAGCTCCATCCCCTCGCGGAAGGTGCGGTCGAACAGTTCCGAGCGGGCGAAGTCCTGCACCTTGCGACCGCGGTCGGCCTTGGAGCCCGTGCTCTGGGTGTCGCTCAGGGTCATGGTGGACATCATCATCGAGAGTGGACGCTTGTTCTGACTTTGGGCAAGGACGGCGCCCGTGTCGTCAGGACTGCAACCGTCATGCCACGGTTTCGATCCTTGCGCGATCACGCTCCAAATTTGAACAGGGCGTCGGCGGCGCTCTTCTTGGATTTCTTGCCTTCTATGGCCGAGCGGGCGCGCTGTATCTCATGGTCCAGCGCCTCGATCCGCTCCTCGAGGTCGTCGATCGAATAGAGGTCCAAATCTTCGCGCCCCAGGGCCGTCAGGGCCTCGCCGCGCCGGGGGCGGGGTTCGATATCCTCGAACATCGTCGTCGCCTTTCTTCATCCTGCCATGGCCGCGCGCGGCCGGGGCGCCTATCTGAACGCCCGGACACGGACGATTGCAAGCGGAGCGACTATGCGGGTCATCGAGATCGAAGGCGGTTCAGGACCGGCCGAGGCGCTGCGGCCGGCGGACCGGCCCGACCCTGTGGCCCGCGCCGGCGAGGTGATGATTCGGGTTCATGCGGCGGGAATCAATAGGCCGGACCTGTTGCAGCGAAATGGCGTCTATCCGCCGCCGCCGGGGGCTTCGGACATCATGGGGCTGGAAGTCGCCGGCGAGGTCGAGGCCCTGGGCGAGGGCGTGACGCGCTGGGCCGTCGGCGACCGGGTCTGCGCCCTGCTGGGCGGGGGCGGTTACGCCGACAGGGTCGTGGTGGACGCCCGGCATCTGCTGCCGATCCCGGATGGACTGGACTATGTGCAGGCGGCGGTCCTGCCCGAGACGGTCTTCACCGTCTTCGCCAATGTGTTCGAGGCGGGAGGGCTGAAGGCCGGCCAGAACCTGCTGATCCACGGCGCAACCAGCGGCATCGGCGTCACCGCCATCCAGATGGCCAAGGCCGCCGGCGCGACGGTGATCGCCACCTCGCGCGGGGCGGACAAGACCGCCGCCGCACGCGCCCTGGGCGCCGACGTCAGCCTGGACGCCAAAACCGACGATCTGGCCGCCGCCATCGCCGAGGCGGGCGGGGCCGATGTGGTGCTGGACATGGTGGGGCGGGACTACGCCGAACTGAACCTGAAGGCGCTGAAGGCCGGCGGGCGCTGGGTGGTCATCGCCTCGCTGTCGGGGTCCAAGGTCGAGATCGACCTGATGCGGGTGATGCTGAAACGGCTGGTGCTGACCGGCTCGACCCTGCGCAGCCGTTCAGCCGACGAGAAGGCCCGGTTGACCGCCGCCGTGGAGGCGACGGTCTGGCCCTGGGTGGTCTCGGACGCGGTCCGGCCGCCGGTGCAGGCGACCTTCCCGCTGGAGCGCGCCGCCGACGCCCATCGCGCGCTGGAGGCGGGCGATCACGTCGGCAAGTTCGTGCTGACGGCCTAGTAGCGACCGCCCCGCACCGGGCGCATCGACGAGATGCTGTCGTTGAAGCCGCCGCTCAGATTGCGGATATCGCCTTCGACGATACGGCAACGGCCCCGGAACTCGGCGTCGGTGCAGACTTCCCAGCGCCCCTGGACACGCACCGAACTGATCCGGTCATTGAAAGGCGTGCGGCCCAGGTTGCGGTCCTCGCCGACGAATTCCCGCGAGGCGCCGCGGAAGTTCGAATTCTCATAGACGGTGATCGAAGACCGGCCCCAGCCGCCGCCGTTCCAACCGCCGCCATTTCCGCCGTTCCAACCACCCCCATTGCCGGGCCCGCCGCCGGGCCGATCGGGCTGGCGATCCTCGTAGTCGCCGCGGAACCGGCCGCAGACGAGCAGGCCGTTGTCGTTGTTGATCTCCTCATCGCCGCAGCGCGCCAGCTCGATCGAGGTGCCGCGAATCTGGCCGCGCATGTCGCGACAATCGGCGTACAGGCGGCCCCGGTGCGTATAGGCCTCGGTGCAGGACCGGGCGTAGCTGCCGCGCGGCGCGACCCGCTGGGCGGTGATGTCCTGGCCCGAAGCCAGGGCTGCGGCCATGGCGGCCCCAAGCAGAATGGACATGATGTTTCTCCTCTCCCGAAGGCGAAAGCCTCGACTACCGCGAAGGTTGCCTCGGCGCACATGAACCGTGGCTGTACGTGAATGTTCGGCGGCGTTTTCTTTTCGGGCGAATAGGCCTATATCGAAACCATAAGCGCCCGGTCGAAAGGCCGGGCGCCGTCGTATCCAACGCCAGCCGAACCCCCATTCGGCGGCCCCACCATTCCGGGACGAACGCCCCATGAGCGACATTCTGATGCCGAAGGCCACTGCGGTCTGGCTGGTCGACAACACCTCCCTCAGCTTCGAGCAGATCGCCGATTTCTGCGGCCTGCATCCGCTTGAAGTGCGCGGCATCGCCGACGGCGACGTGGCCCGCGACATCCGCGGCGTCGATCCCGTCACCGGCGGCCAGCTGACCCGCGAGGAACTGGACAAGGCCCAGGCCGACGAGAACTATCGCCTGAAGGCCATCGTCAGCCGTCACGCCGAACTGATGAAGTCGGCCAAGCCGGCGCCCAAATACACGCCGGTCTCGCGTCGCCAGGACCGTCCGGACGCCATCGCCTGGTTCGTGCGCAACCACCCGGAAGTGACCGACGCCCAGATCGCCAAACTGCTGGGCACCACCAAGTCCACGATCGAAAGCGTGCGCAACCGCACCCACTGGAACAGCGCCAACATCAAGCCGGTCGATCCCGTGACCCTGGGCCTGGTCGGCCAGCTGGTGCTGGACGAAATCGTCAAGAAGGCCGCCGACAAGAAGACCAAGGACGACCTGAAGAAGGGCGGCGGCACCATCCAGCCGGTGGAGGAAGTCGAGGCCGAACCCGAGTTCGTGCCGGAAGCCCGCCAGCGTCCCGGCGCCGAACCGACCGCCGCGTCGGTGTTCGGCACCAAGGACTGAGACGCGTCGCCTCCTCCCATCGCTACGCGACAGGGCGGAGACAGAACGAAAAACGGCCCCGGAGATCGCGCTCCGGGGCCGTCGTCGTTTTCGGGAGGTCGTGCGCCCCTTAGTGGGCCCGCGCCTCCAGACTGGTGATTTCTTCCTTCAGCCGGAGCTTCTTCTGCTTCAGCTCCCTGACCTGCAACGTGTCCACGGACGGACGGGTGAGCTCCTTCTGGATCGTCTGATCCAGGGTGCGATGACGATTACCCAGTTCGCGAATACGAGCCTCGATGGTCATGGCTTGCGCCTCCGTAGGTTAGGGACCAGTAGAGTGAGCGCCCGGTTCGGCAGGCTGTGGAATCACATTCCAGTGACAGCCGGTTTCGCCGGACCCACGGAGGCTGACCCTTAAAATGGTCCATGATGTGAACGGAGCCATACGGAACCCTCCTTATCGGCTGGTCGTAGGAATTTCAGGGGCTTCCGGAGCGATTTATGGCGCACGGGTGCTGGACGCCCTGAAGGATCTCGGCGTCGAAAGCCATCTGGTGGTGTCCAAGGCGGCCCTGCTCACATTGTCGCAGGAGACGGATTTGTCGCCTGCCGAGCTGACCGCCAAGGCGACCGTCGTCCACAAGATGGCCGACGTCGGGGCCACGATCGCCTCCGGCTCGTTCAAGACCCTGGGCATGATCGTCGCCCCCTGTTCGGTGAAGACGATGAGCGAGATCGCCACCGGCGTGACCTCGTCCCTTCTGACCCGCGCCGCCGACGTGACCCTGAAGGAACGTCGGCCTCTGGTGCTGATGGTGCGCGAGACGCCCTTCCATCTGGGCCATCTGCGGACCATGACGGCCCTGACCGAGATGGGGGCGATCATCGCCCCGCCCCTGCCCGCCTTCTACGCCCGGCCGGCGTCGATCCTGGAGATGGTGGACCAGTCGGTCGGCCGGTCCCTGGACCTGTTCGGCCTGGACTGGAGCGCCGTGCGGCGCTGGGAGGGGCTCAAGTGACGGCCGCTCAATCCACACCCCTGTGGGACTGGGCGGTCGCCGCCTATGCCGCGCCGGGCGTCAGCGAGGCCTGTGTGGCCTTGCAGGACAATCATGAGCAGAATGTGCCGGTCCTGCTGTGGTCCGCCTGGATCGCGGCCACGGGTCGCAATCCGGACGCCGAGACCATCGAGGCCGCCTGCGACACCGCTCGCGCCTGGGACAGCGTCGTGGTGGCGCCGCTGCGTGCGATCCGCCGCACCCTGAAGGCGCCGATCCCCGACATCGACGACGAACCCCGCCAGGCCGTGCGCGACCGGGTCAAGGCGCTGGAGCTGCTGGCGGAGCGACACCTGCTCGAGGCCTTGGAGGCCCTGGCGTCGGAGGCGCCGACCGGCTCGCCTCGCCCCTTTGTCGAGGCCCTGGTCGCGACGGCGCGGGTCTGGGCCCAGGTTACGCCGCGTCCCGCCCTGATCCGGCTGGCCGACGCCCTTCCGGCCTGAGACGCCTGTGGCTATAATCGTTTCGGGGATTGCACGATGAATGACGACGTTCCGGAATACAGCGAGGAAGAGGCGGCGCTTCACGCCCGCGTCAAACTGCTGCGCCTCGAACATTCCGACCTTTCCGCCTCCATCGACGCCCTGACCGAAGCCGCCGTTCCCGACCAGCTGATGATCGCCCGGCTGAAGCGCAAGAAACTGGCTATCAAGGACGAGATCGTGAAGATCGAGGACCAGATCCTGCCCGACATCATCGCCTGACCCTTCGGCGGATTGCGCCGGGCGCGGAATGTTGATAACGACTCGCAAAATAACGAGGACGATCATGGCGACTGCAAGCACCGGCTGGGACGCGCGCTATGCCGCGACCGACGACTATGTGTTCGGCACGGCCCCCAGCCGCTTTCTGCTGAACCACGCGAAGGCTCTGACACCGGGCAGTCGAATTCTCGCCCCCGCCGACGGCGAGGGTCGCAACTCCGTGTATTTGGCGTCTCTGGGTCACGATGTGGTGGCGACCGACATCTCGCCGTCCGGCCAGGACAAGGCGCGAAGCCTGGCTCGCGAAGCGGGCGTGGAGGTGGATTTCAGGGTGCAGGACCTGCAGGACTGGGCTTGGCCCCAGGCCGCCTATGACGCCGTCGTCGCTGTCTTCATCCAGTTCGCCGCCCCTGATTTCAGACACCAGATTTTCGAGGGCATGAAGAGGGCCGTCAAACCCGGCGGCTTGATCCTGCTGCACGGCTATACCCCGCGCCAGATCGAATACGGCACCGGCGGTCCGCCCCAGGTGGACCACCTCTATACGCCGGAGCTGTTGCGCCAGGCCTTCGGGGATTTCGAGATCGAGACGCTGGACGCTTATGACGCCGATCTTCACGAAGGTTCGGGCCACCATGGCCGCTCGGCCCTGATCGATCTGATCGCACGCCGTCCCCCGGGCTGACGCTCTGCGACCATCCGCCGCCAGACGACGGCCCAAAAGTCGCCCCAGCCGCCGGGCATAAGCCGGCCTCCCCTGGGACGGCCGCCGCGAGACCGCGCCGCCGCGCCTTCAAATCCAGAGCGTGAATACGCTGGAGACGCCGCCGAATGCGACGCCTGCTGACCGACGCGCCCCTGGCGCGCTGCAAGAGCCTTCTGATCCACTCCGGCCAGACGGTCGCCTTCGCCGCCGTGGCCGTGCTGGCCGCCGCCGCCGCCCCCGGCGTGACGCGCGAGACCCCGCCGCCCGCCCTGGCCGCCGCCCCCGTGGCCCCGCCGGTCAAGGCCCAGGTCGAGGCGCCCGGTCCGGTGATGCGCCAGATCGTCTTCTCGGCCCCGGTGCGCGGCTATGCGATCAACTCGCCCTACGGCCTGCGCAAACTGGCGATCGAGGCCCGCGCCCGCGCCCACAAGGGCGTCGACATCGCCGCGCCCAAGGGAACGACCGTCTTCACCGCCGCAGAAGGCCGGATCGTCCGCACCGGCTATGACGCCGGCGGCTACGGCAACTTCATCGAAGTCCGCCACCCCAACGGCCTCAGCACCGTCTATGGCCATCTCAGCCGCATCGACGTGGCCAGCGGCGACGCGGTCACGCCCGGCCAGCGCATCGGCCTTGTCGGCTCCACCGGCTATTCCACCGGTCCCCACCTTCATTTCGAGGTCCGCCGCAACGGCGGCCAGGTGAACCCGACCAAGGTCATGGGCCGACATTTCGACGTGGCGGTGAAGGCCAAGGCCTGAGCAATCCGTTGCGACGCGGGCCGAGATCGTCCTAACCTCCCCTTTCTGTGGAGGGACTGGATATGAACAGATTTGTCGCCGCCGTTGTCGCGACCGCCTTGTCAGCCGCCCCCATCGCCGCCTCGGCCCAGAACTACAACCGCTACAGCGACGCGGCGGCCCAGTCCGAACTGTCCCGCATCGCCGATGTCGAGATGGCGGTGATGGTTCCGATGCGGGACGGGGTGGGCCTGGCGACCAACATCTATCGGCCCAAGGGCGCCAAGGGGCCCCTGCCCACCGTCTTCGTCAGGACGCCCTATAACGAACTGGCCAATAACGCCCGCACGACGCGTAGCGCCCTGACCTGGGTCAGCCGGGGCTACGCCCTGGTGATGCAGAACGAACGGGGGCGCTACTTCTCGCAGGGCGATTACGAAATCCTGGGCTATCCCCAGACCGACGGCTATGACGCCCTGACCTGGATCGCGGCCCAGCCCTGGTCGAACGGCAAGGTCGGCACCCTCGGCTGTTCCTCCTCGGCCGAGTGGCAGCTGGCCCTGGCCGCCCAGAACCACCCGGCCCACGCCGCCATGGTCCCCCAAGCGTCTGGCGCGGGCATCGGCAAGGTCGGCCGGTTCCAGGAACAGGGCAACTGGTACACCGGCGGCGTGCCCCGCAACCTGTTCTTCGTCTGGCTGTACGGCGTGGACAATCCGCAGCGGGCCCAGATCCCCGGCGATATCGATCAGGAAACCCGCGCCCGGATCGTCCGCTACAACGATCTGGACGCCGAGAAGCCGGACGTGAACTGGCCCAGCCAGATCCGCCACCTGCCCGTCAACGAGATGATGAAGGACCTAGGCGAGCCGCCGGCGACCTTCGAGGCGTTGATCGCGCGGACGCCGGACGATCCAGCCTGGCGCGAAGGGGGCCTGTATCATGACGACATGGGCTGGGGCGTGCCGTCGCTGTGGTTCAACAGCTGGTACGACGTGTCCATCGGACCGAACATGGAGCTGTTCAACCACGCCCGTTCCACCACTCAGGACCGCGAGGCGGCCGAGAACCAGTATATGGTGGTCGGGCCGAACAACCACTGCGCCTTCGGCGGCCTGGGGCCGAACTTCCGCTCCGGCGACCGGGACCTGGGCGACGCCAGCTTTGACAGCGACGCCCTGGTCGCCGCCTGGTTCGACCGCTGGCTGAAGGGCGAGGCCCGCGCCTTCCCCGCCACCACCCCGCATGTCCAGTATTTCAACATGGGCGAAAACAGGTGGCGCACCGCCGCCCAGTGGCCGCCGCAGGGGGTCGAGACGGTGCGGATGTATCTGCGCTCGGCCGGCGAGGCCAACAGCCTGAACGGGGATGGCCGGCTCAGCCTCGAAGCGCCGCCCGTCGGCGAAGCGGCGGACCGCTATCGCTATGATCCGATGAACCCGGTCCAGACCATCGGCGGCGGCGACTGCTGCAACGGCGGCCTGGTCACGGCCGGCGCCTTCGACCAGCGACCGATCGAGGCGCGCAACGACGTGCTGGTCTATACGTCCGAGCCGCTGACGGCGCCGATGCAGGTGACCGGCTTCATCGATGCGGTGCTGAAGGTGTCATCCTCGGCGGCGGATACAGACTTCGCCGTCAAGCTGGTGGACGTGGCGCCGGACGGGACGGCCTATATTCTGGGCGACACCATCATGCGGGCGCGCTACCGCGACGGCTATGCGCGGCCGACGCCCCTGGTCCCCGGCCAGGTGGCGACGGTGCAGCCCACACCGATGACGGTCAGCAACACCTTCCAGCCCGGCCACCGGATCCGCGTGGAGGTGACCAGCTCCAACTTCCCGAAGTTCGTCCGCAACCTGAATACGGGCGGCCCAAACGAGACGGAAACCCAGAGCGTGATCGCAGACAACGCCCTCCACCACGCGGGCGAGGACGCCTCCTATATCGACCTGCCCGTCCTGAAGTAGGGGCGCGACGGCGAAGCGGCTGGCCTGAACCGCTTCGGCCTTGCTAGGCTGACTGCAACTGTGGGGGGAGACGAGATGACGGCGGCGTTGACGCTGGAGAGCGTAAGCAAGCGGTATGGCGGGTTCGACGCCGTGCGCGATCTCAGTTTTCAGGTGCCCAAGGGCTCGATCTGCGGCTTTCTGGGCCCGAACGGGGCGGGCAAGACCTCGACCCTGCGGATGATCCTGGGGCTGCAGGAGGCGACCGCGGGGCGGATCGATATTCTGGGCGCGCCCAATGGGCGGTTCGTGCGCGACCGGATCGGCTTCCTGCCCGAGGAGCGCGGCCTCTACAAGAAGATGACCCCGGTCGAGGCCATCGCCTTCTTCGGCGCCCTGAAGGGCCTGCCCATGAACGAGGGCAAGAAACGCGCGAAACTGCTGCTGGAGCAGCAGGGCCTGGGCGCGGCGCAGAAGAAGATGATGAAGGAGCTGTCCAAGGGGATGGCCCAGAAGGTCCAGCTGATCGCCGCCGTGGTCCACAAGCCCGAGTTCGTCATCCTGGACGAGCCCTTCTCCGGCCTTGACCCGATGAACCAGCAGGGGCTCGAAGAGATGATCCGGGGGCTGGCGGCGGACGGGGCCACCGTCCTGTTCTCGACCCATGTGATGCAGCACGCCGAACGGCTGTGCGACAAGGTCGTGCTGCTGGCCCGGGGCAAGAAGGCCTTCGAGGGTTCGGTGGACGAGGCCAAGGCCACCTCGCCGCGCTTTCTTGATCTGGACGGCGCCATCACCCCCGAGGCGGCGGCGGCCCTGCCCGGCGTGGCGGGGGTCGAGACCCTGTCCGACCAGGACGGGGTGCGACGGCTGAAGATCGCCCTGGCGCCCGGCGCCGGCGGCCAGGAGACGCTGAAGGCGGCCTTCCTGAACGGGCTGGACGTGCGCGGCTTCGCCCTGAAGGAGCCGACCCTGCACGACGCCTTCATCGGCCTGACCGGGGACCATCCCGATCAAGCCGTCACCCTTTCGGAGGCGGTCCAATGAAGCGCACCCTGCTGATCGCCCGGCGCGAATATGTCGCCTACGCCAAGACCGTGGGCTTCTGGCTGTCGCTGCTGGCCTTGCCGTTGTTCGCCGTGCTGGGCGGCGGCATTCCCCTGCTGATCCAGTCGGCCGAACCGATCAAGGCCGTGGCCGTCGTCGAGGACGGTCCGACCGCCACGGGCCTGGCCGCCGCCGTGCGCGCCTCGCTCCAGTCCGATCTGGACCGTCAGAACGAGCGTCTGCGCGAAGCCGCCGAAAAGGGACAGGCCGGCGCCGGCCGCGCCGTCGCCTCCATCAGCGGTCCCAAGATCCGCCTGGTCGCCCCGCCGCCCGCCATCGCCGAGGCGACCGGCCCGGCCCGCGACGCCGCCATCAAGACGGCCCTGGACAAGGAGACGCCCAAGGACCGCCGCCTGGACGCGGTCGTCTTCCTGAGCCGCGTCGACGGCAAGCCCGCCGCCCAGGTCTGGACCGGCCGCGCCAACGACAACGACGTCTCCGGCTTCATTCGCGGCGCCCTGCGCGACGCCCGCCGCACCGAACTGCTGACCGCCGCCGGGGTCGCCCCGGCCGTGGCCCAGGAGGTGCAGAGCTTCCGCCCCGAGGTGAAGGCCTTCTCGCCCAACGCCGCCAGCGGAGGCGAGGTCTCGATGCGCGACCGCATCCCCTCCTTCATCGGCCTGGCCGCCGGCTTCCTGCTATGGTCCCTGGTCATCACCGGGGCCTCCATCCTGCTGAACAGCGTGATGGAGGAGAAGTCGAATAAGATCCTGGAGGTCCTGCTGTCGTCGGCCTCGGCGACCGAAATCCTGACCGGCAAGGTGCTGGGCGTGGCGATGCTGACCCTGAGCGTGCTGGTGGTCTGGGGCGGGATCGGAACGTTCGGCCTGCTGTCCGCCTCGCCCCAGACGGCGGCGACGGTCGGACAGGTGCTGATGCACGACGGCCTGGTCTTCTATTTCATCGCCTATATGGTCGGCGGCTATCTGATGTACGCGGTGCTGTTCGCGGCCATCGGCGCCTTCTGCGAGACGCCGCGCGACGCCCAGACCCTGATGGGACCGATCATGATGATCCTGGTCGTGCCCATGCTGGTCATGCAGATGGCCCTGACCAGTCCCGACGCGCCGGTGGTCAAGGTCCTGTCGTGGATTCCCTTCTTCACCCCCTTCCTGATGAGCGCCCGCGCGCCCAGCGATCCGCCTCTGGTCGAGATCGTCCTGACCCTGATCGGCATGTTCGCCACCGCCGCCCTGATGGTCTGGATCGCCGGCCGCGCCTTCCGGGCCGGCGCCCTGTCGGACGTCAAACTGAGCTGGAAGACCTTCGGCCGGGCGATCACCGGCCGGGGATGAGGGCGAGACGCGGTCTCCTCCCCGCTTCGCAGGGAGGAGACAAAGAAAAAGGCCGCCTCCTTGCGGAGGCGGCCTCGAATCTTTTGGCCTGAGCGTGAGCCTTAGCGGCTGCCGCCAGCGGCGCCGGGGCCGGGAACCCGCGGCTTCGGCGGGGGCAGCAGGCCTTCGCGCTGAGCGCGCTTGCGGGCCAGCTTACGGGCGCGGCGGACAGCTTCGGCCTTTTGACGGGCGCGCTTTTCCGACGGCTTTTCGTAATGCACGTGGCGCTTCATTTCACGGAAGCTGCCTTCGCGTTGCATCTTCTTCTTGAGGGCTTTCAGCGCTTGATCGACGTTATTATCGCGAACGAAAATCTGTACCAGGTTGAACTCTCCTTTGGCCGCCCGCCGCGTCCTGTGAGGGAGACGGGCGAACAAAATAAAATTGTCTTCCGAAAGTCGGGCTCCCGGATGAAGGCGCGCTGATACACGAGCCGCCCCATTCTGTCCAGTTCGTCGCAACCATTCTTCGAGGCTCGAAAGCCCGATGAGACGGGCGTATGATCCGCCCATGACACAGAACGACGATTGGGCCGACCGGACCGAACAGACCGTGCTGGATGCAGCCGTCGCGCGCGCCCCCGCCCTGGGCTGGAACGCCCGTCTGGTGCGGGAAGCCTGCGAGGCCTGCGGCCTGTCGCGCGGCGACGAGGAACTGCTTCTGCCCAATGGCGCGCGCGATCTGGCCGCCCTGCTCTCGCGCCGCCATGACGCCCGTGCGCTTGAGGCCCTGGGCGTAGTCGACGCCAAGTCCTTGAAGATACGTGAGAGAATCGCCCGCGCCGTGTCCGAGCGGATGGAGGCCGGCGCCGCCGACCTGGAGGCGACCCGTCGCTGCGCCGCCTTCCTCGCCCTGCCGACCAACGCCGACCTGGGGCTGAAACTGGCCTGGGAGAGCGCCGACCACCTGTGGCGCTGGGCCGGCGACGAGACCACGGACTGGAACCACTATTCCAAGCGCACCATCCTGTCGGGCATCCTGATCCCCGCCCTGACGATGCGCTGGTTCGACGGTCGCGCGCCGGCCGAGGCCTTCGTCGCCCGTCGAATCGAAAACGTCATGGCCTTCGAGAAATGGAAGGCCGGCAAGGATTTCGAGGCGCCGTTCCGCAGGGTGAGCGACGCCCTGAGTCGGATGCGCTACGGGGCGAAGGACCAGCCCGCGTCCTGATTCGCGCGTCGGCCGCGCCAAAGCCGCCAGCCCCCGCCCCACAGCAAAACGGCCCCCGGATCGCTCCGGGGGCCGTTCTGTTAGGCGACGACATCCGTCTGGCCTCAAGTAGCGCGTGAGCGCGTTAGGCCAAAAGAATGATTACTCGATGATCTTGGCGACGACGCCGGCGCCGACGGTGCGGCCGCCTTCACGGATGGCGAAGCGCAGGCCCTGGTCCATGGCGATCGGGGTGATCAGTTCGACGTTCAGCTCGGCGTTGTCGC
>Ga0208898_1000118_pt1 | contig 71401 bp, 121 predicted proteins | sample VirMetDEL_Mar_4_FD_184513 | JGI IMG/M metagenome (GOLD analysis project Ga0208898, IMG submission 184513) | Aqueous microbial communities from the Delaware River and Bay under freshwater to marine salinity gradient to study organic matter... | ecosystem: Environmental > Aquatic > Marine >... | reverse complement strand
GTTGTTTAGACTTAGCAAATTTTATAAAATCATCATTCTTAATCCAATCATCCGTATTAAAAATTGTTGTATTATTATTGCAATTATGTATTTTTATTTCTTCTATACTCATAACTAATCTATTTTAGATGTTTTCTTATAGCTTCTCTTATCTCTATTGTTACATTAGTACTCTTTTCTTTAGATAGCTTTTCTAATGCTTCCCACCAGCTTATTTTTAAGTTTAGTATCTTGCCTTTTGTTTTGTCTTTCATAGTTCAATATTTTTAAAGGGGAATTTCACTCCCCTTTATTTATTATTTACTTAAAAATTTCTGAAACTTCAATTAGTTTCTTTTTAGATGAACGCATAAAAAGCAGTTTTATAATTTACATCTCTATTGTCTAATGCTATTTGTAATTTATCCAATCTAAAACCAGATGATTTATGTCCACTAAAAGCAGTAGCTTCGTACCATAATTCTTTTTTTGGTATCATTACTATTTCAGTGCTATTATCTTTTAATCTAATAGTTGTAGGTATTAAAGTTTCTAAGTTTGCTTTTTTGTAAGTTTCTAAATTTTTCATATCGTTTGTTTTAAATTATAATGTAAAGATACATATATATTTTATATATACAAACTTTTATCAATCTTTTTTAATTTATTTTATGCTTTTTATATCAAACTCAATAAACTCACTACCTTTAGCAACAATCTTTTTTTCAATTACTGCTATAAATATATCTCTATCATCAAAATTATATCTCTTTTGAAGTATATCTTGAAACGGTTTTATAGGGTTATCCCAGTCGCTTAACTTACTACTGAAACCAAATGTAAACTTTATCTCATAAGGTGGTTTAGGTAGCTTTATATTAGGCAATAAATACATTAATTCAGTTTCATAAGCCTTATACTTTGGTGTCTTATATCTTTTGCCCTGCCAACATTGATTAACTGATAGTGGTTTAATGTTTACTTTCATAAATTGTTTTTATGTATCTCTTTGGCTTTACTATTAAACTCTATACTTGCGTGGCATTTGTTATGACAATCTCTACAAACTGCTATTAAGTTTTCAATATAATCTTTTGTTTTACTACCACCCATTCCTTTAGCTATTAAATGGTGTATATCAACGGCAACAGATTTACAAATCTCACAAAGTATTACATCACTTTCGCAATAATCATAATAGTCAATATATATTTTTTTATATTTCTTCATAAATTTACATCATACAAAAGATGTTGATTTTCTGCCTTATGCTTTCTTAGTATTTTATCTAATTCATAAGCGTCTTTAAAGAAATCTCTACCACCAGATAAAGGTCTAATAAACCAACCTCTTTTAGTTCCTCTTAATTTACCTATTGTTATCACCTTATACTTCTTTTCGTGTATTGTGAATATAGTGTTTATTGATACAAGATGTTTGTTTATTGGTTTCATTATTTGTTTTTATCTTTTTAGTTTTATATATTGCTTAGTCCTATACATTAAAGCCCTATCTAAAAAATCAATAACTTCAATAGACTTTTTAATATCGTTCATTGTAGCAATATACTTATTATCTCCAGTATTAGCAAATTCTATCTTATAAAGTTCTAATTGACCTTGTAAAAATTGAATACTATCGTTTATTTTTAATTTAGTTATATCGTCTTTAGAAAGGACACTCATTGTCAAAATCTTTATTTGTTTCTAAACTGCTTAATTCTAAATCATCTTTTTTAGTTTCACTCAATGGGTTAATTCCATCTAAAGTAAAACCTAATCCAGCATTAAAATTAAATTCTAACGGGTCTTCTATTGAAGTTACCATTCCACCAGTTTCAGTATCTTTTATTTTTCTTATGTAAACATCTGTAATATAGTTTTTAATTGGATGCCCTACTAATCTATGAATTGTAATAAAATCATCTGTTCTATTACCGAATGGTTGACCACCCTCGCTTTGTGCTTTACTTGGTGGGAATGGATAACCAGCGTATTCGTGACCCTCTCCATAAGTTCTACGTGCTGCCTCACTTACTACGTGTGTATTAACATAAAGAGTTTTATTTGTTTGATTACAAAAATCTCTACATTCATTTAAAAACTGATAATTTGCAGCGTGAGTAAATTCTCTATCTAATCCAGTAAAAGGGTCTATTAAACAACCGTTAAAATCTCCAGACTTATAAATCTTAAACAAGTCTTTTGTTTTGTATAAGTTAGAATTATCTACAAAAGTAAACCATTCTTTTATTTCTATTTCGTGTCTAAAAACTTCACTTAACTGTAAATCTTTTAATCTCTTACCAGTCTTAAACTGTATTAATTGCCTAACTAATTGACCAGCTTTATTCTCTCCACTATAAATACACCATTTAAGATTATGTTTAATTGATAAACAAAGAAAATACCATAGCATCCATATTGTTTTACCAACATTATCTAACCCATTTATAATAACTAATTGACCATCTTTAAATCTTATTGAATCATCTAATTTAGATAATCCAGTATCTAAGCCTTTAGATATTTTACCAGCGTGATAGTCTTGTAAATATTCGTTTATGCTATCTTGTTTTGTTATATTTTCCATCCTAACCTCACTTTTTTAGACTTAGATATTAACGGCTTCTTTTCCATATTTAGATATTTAGCAAAATTATCTTCATTTAGAAAGTGTTTAGGCATTATGTTATTAGTTTCATTAGCCCACTTATCATTACAGATATTATGTAGAGCTATATTAAAATCTTCTTTAGAATAACTTTCTTTAAGTTTATGTAGATTAGATTTATCTATTTGAGTTAATCTATTAACATTTGATGGTATTTCTAAATATAAAGTTCTACCTTTATTAAACCAGCTTAAAAATTTTTCATTAGAATCTAAATCATTTTTTATAGGCTCACCGTCTAAATTAGAAATCCATTGCGGGAGATGTTTACTTACACGTTCTATGTTATCTGTTATTAGTTTATATATATGGGTAGGTAGTAGGGTAAGTAGAGGTTCGTCTGCTTGTAACACTTGAGGTTCACTTTGAGGTACAGTAGAGGCGTCTTTTAGTACCTCTATTTTTATTAGTGGAGCTTTCCAATTATTACTACCTTTTTGATATTGTATTAACTTCCACTCTTGTAGCTCGTTTAAGCACTTATAATAAGTTTTTTTGCTTGAAATACAACTACCAGTCATAGCTAAATCAAAAGGGCATTTAAACCACTCAATCCAATTATTACGATTGTTTTGATTAAGTAAGAATAAGTATAAACTAATATGTTGTGGTTTTATTTGTTTTTCTTGATGACTAAAAGTCCAAGAATAAAACGCTTTTATCTGTGTAAATCCGTTAATTCTCATAATTTAAAACCCTCATCTTTTAGTGTGTAATTACAATGAGATTTAAATTTCAGCCCATCAATATTATAATCATAAGTATAATAACTCAATTTTGATAAGCTATTAAATTCATTAAACCCAAAACAATCACCAGCATTAATAATATCTGTTAGATATATAAAAGAACCAGATGTATCTATTGTTTTTCCTATTAAAGTGATGTTATAAGATACATGTAATTTAGGTTTTCTTTGTTCAATATAACTCTTAATTCCTTTTAAATAATTTACTGATTGTAATAAAGCAGATATACCAATCTTATCTTTTTTCAACTCAACTATATTTATATTAAGAAACGGTTCAAATTTATTATCCATTGTTGTTAATTCCCTATTAAAATAAACTAAATCAGCAACACCATAATTTCCAATCCTTAATTGTCTTAAAGCCTTACCATCTAAAAAATAAATCCCTCTTTTACATAATTCCAATGGCTCTGTTTCATAAATGATTTGTTCCAAATCTTTTTCTAAAAATTTCATACATTCCGTATATTATAAAGCACCACATCAACAAGACATAGGTAACGACCAAGAAACCGAAACTTGCTAAAGGGTGCTTTAATTATTTAATTTTGCTTTTCATTTGGTCGTTTTTATTGTTTTATAAAATACAAATATACTAATTATTTTTTTAACTTACCCTCAATTACACCTTGATTTTTAGAAATAATATCTAATTTCTTATCTAAGTTCTTTTGATTAGTTAAAATCTTGTTTAGTTTACTTGGTAAGGTTAGTATAATTATTAATACTATTAAACCTATTACTGTGCTTATTAATTCCATATTTTTCTATTTTTTAATTCTTTGTAAAACAAACTTTTTTAAATGATGTTCAGCATCTTTTATTGCATCTTCCTTAGTCTTAAAACCACTTCTTTTAAAATCTCCGTTTAAACGATAACTAAAGCCGTCTTTTTCTTGCTCTAAAGTTGATAATTCATTCTCAGTTATTGATATCTTCATATTTTAGTTTTTAAAACCCCACTCTTTAAGTATTTATTAACCGAATCCGAGTCCTCACTCGCTTGTTTAAAGTTTATAATAAATTAATTAATTTGAGTGGGGCTTATATTATTTAAAATGGTAAATCATCTTCTAAATCTTCATCACTATTATTTAATTTTGCTGGTTTACTTTCTCCAACATTATCAATTTTCCAACCATCAATTGAATGATACCATTTACCATTAAATTCTCTACTTGAAATATTAATTCCTACATCTACACTTTGCCCTTCTTTATACTTTTCAAGCATCTTAATTTTATCATCTCCAAAAAATGATATTGCTACTAATGGATTATATTGAGCTTCTGTATCTATCACTATACTTTGCTTTCTCCACTCTTTATCTGCTTTAGTTGTACCACTTTCTATTGGCAATTTTTTACTTAATTTTCCTTTAATGTTCATAATTTATTGTTTTTTTAATTGTTTGTAAATATAGTCTTTCTTTTGATTTCATCCAAATATCTTTTGGAATAATTAAATCTTTTTCTTCTATTAATTCTTTTTTTAAATCGGCATCACCAAATCCAATATCTCTATTTTCAAATAATTTATCATAAATAGTCTTAACTGTTTGATAAGATACATTATAAACTCCAGCAACTTCATAAAGCGAATTATTATTTAATAGTTTAATTTGTTCTTGCTTTGTTAGCGCCTCTATTTTTCTTCTGCCCTTACATTTGTGTATGCCCATATATTTTTATTGTTAATTGTTTTTAATACTTCAATGTGCTTTTTAAGGCTCTTTATCTCACTTCTAAGCGACTTTCTTTTATTTTCCGATATAGTTATCCAACCGATTAAAAATATTAGCGTAAGAGCAATTAAAGTTTGTTTTAATACTTTCCAATTCATAATGTTTTTTTATAAAATTTTTCTATCTGTTTTGCTGTTTCTAATGTTTCCCAGTAAACTCTTTTTAATTTATTAATACTAACATCTACTTCTATTGTTGTAGGACTTTCATTTGCAACTTTAAGTTTTTGACCTTTATAAGCATTTCCAGTTCTTCTTATAAATTCAACACTTGCTTTGGTCGGCGTTATTCCAGTTTCTTGCCTTATTGATAAAGCGTAAATATGTAGCTGTGTATACTCTGGTTTAACATATTGCCACTCCTTTTTTAATCCTCCAGTTTTATAATCTATTATTCTTGTTAAGTCTTTTTTATTTGTGTCAACATATCCGACAATATAAAAACCTTCATACTTTAGTATTACACGCCTTTCAAATTCATCTAACCTTGTAACTTGTTTTAATATATTACTTTCTTGTTCGCTAAAACTTGTAAAGTCATTTTTTTCTAAAGCCTCACCAACCTTGCTTCCAAAATCAGTATATTCATTACCCTCAAACTTTTTACCTATAATATAGTTTTGGTAGTATTCGTCTTTATCTCTTTTAAATAGTGATATTTGTGAATAGCTTAAATAACTATTGCCGTTTTTATCTTTTTTAGGTAAATTCATATTTTTAACTTTAGTTGTTTATACTTTGTTGGTCTGGCATCTATTTCTATTCTTTTTAAAACAGAATAATACTTAGTATATTTTGGCTTATATCCTAATGAAGTTAAATTCATATCATTTTTTAATAAAGCTATACATATATTTTTATATGAAGGAACTTTATCTTTTAACTCAAAAGGAGCTTCATCTGGTATCCCTTCTTTATATCCTCTTGACTCCCAAGTTTTGATATAATCTGTAACTTTTTTGTGTACCATAATTCCCATTCTTTAATAGCTTTTTCTGCTTCATTGTCTGCTAATGTTCTTTGCTTGTCGCTTAGATGTTTCCAAGCATCCCTAACAATATATTCAGGTATTAATTTTTTATAAAATACAGCACAATGACCAATAAAAGCTCTTCTATTAATTGATTTATTTGATAAGTGGTGTTCTATTGTGTATCTCCAAGAATAAATAACTTCATTCATTGCGTTACCATAAAGTATGTGGTTTCCAGTAAATTTGATAGCCTCTTTTAGTTGATTATCATAGTCACTTGATTTTAACCACATACCATTTTTATAGCATTCCCACTTCCAATATGGATGATAAACTTGAATCATACCATTTCAGCATCCCAGCTATCTGAGAAATCTTTATTTTGAAATAATGAGGCTAAACCAGTTATTTGCTTCATTCTTAGTAGTTCATCTGGAGACATACCAACGTGCTTACATATCCAAGCATCACCCTTCCCCATCTCAACCAATTCACTAACTATAGTACTCATAAGTTCTAAATTGTGAGAACCTCTTGCTCTATTATGTCGAATAGTAGAAGCCATTCTATCGCCAAGCTCCTTATCAATTACAGATATTGGAAGCATCCCTTCTTCTCTATCAAATATTCTTTTTGAGTTTTTTAATACTGTATATCTGTGGAATCCATCAACAACAATGTATTTATCATTTTCTTCATCTCTAAAGCATACAACTGGCATAGTATATCCATCTTCCCAAATTGATGTTTCAAGTAGTTCCATTTCTGGTGGAGCAACACTATTAGGGTTATAATCATTTGCTTGTATTTTGTCTATTGGAACTCTAAGTACGTTATAGACTGGTGACATAAACTTTTCCATTTCTTTTTATTTTTTCATTAATAATTCATTAACTTTTTCTATTGCATCATAATCATTTGTGCATTCACTTATTGAGTAAACAATATCTTTAGCTTTATTCATAGAATAACTACCATCTTTTTGGTGTATTTCATTTCCAGTAACTGGTGGATTAAAAACACTTATCAAAACAACATCTTCAAGAGCTTCAAATGTGTGATTATCATTATCATCTAAAGAATATACGGTGTCAACATTTATATTAAAAACTTCTTTTGTGTTTAAGTTGGTTAAAATTCCACTACCTTTTATACAGTAACAAGATTCTAAATGATGTTTATAATGCCAATGACCTTTTTGCCCTTTTGGTATTATTGTTTTATGTATTGAGAATCCCATATTATCTTTAGCTAATACAATTCTCAAACTTTTACCCTCCTTAAAATTAACATCTCTTTCTGTGTTTTCAATTTCTTTAATAGTTCTTACTTTCATCTTATTTGTTTTTATATGTTTTTATATTTAGTTTGTATTTCTCTTTGTCTTTTTGCTTGTTCGTGTGTTGGTGCTAACCCTAAATATTTACAAGTATGGTCATTTTTTAATATAGTTATAGCAAATCTTTTCCAGCTTGTAACATCCGAATTATGACATTTCAACATATCAAGGTGGTCTGGGGGCAACATTCTTACACACGTTTTATCCTTATTTCCGTGCCTTGTTTTTTCACCCTCAATAAATTCTATTTTATTTTCCTTCATATCTTCAATAACATTATCTGGCAACCCACGCCCTATTCTCCACCAGTACTTAATTGACTGAATAAAGCGTTTCTTAAAATTTTCTCCAGACTCATTAGGTAAAGTATCTAACAAGAACTTTGTAAAACTCTTCCAAGTGTGTCCTTCTGGCAAAGAAAATGAACGATAGTTTAGCTGTTTACCATATGTAGCCATAAAGTTAGCTCCAGAAACTCTTGCACAAAGTCTTGCCCACACGTGAGAATCGATAACCTTGTATAAATTCAAACTACTCTTAGCTTCACTCATAAATGGACTTGCAACTCTCATTTGTGCTACTGTTAAACCAGCCTTCCAAAATATATCATAAAGCTCGTTATATTTCCAGTCAAACTTTGCGTTTGCAACCCAAACATCATCAGTTCTCCAATCATAAATAGGGTAACAATTATAAACATATTCAGTATTTTTCTTTGTCCAACATAAGTTATTAATCATTCCTTTCTTTTTATTCATAATAGCCCTATACCTGTTCAAACTTTCATCAGTACGAATACCAATCAAACAAGCACAACTTTCGCCTTGTGCAAACCAATCACCAAATTTATCCCAAAACTCATCATATCCCATATTCTCTTGGAAGAAATCAAATTTATGATTATCTATATTCACTATATAATCTTGTTTTGGCATTGGTCTAATCCATCTACTCTCATCATTAACACCCCAACATTGCCAATCTATCTCATAACTACTAACTGTACAAGGAAGTGTTATTGGTAGACAACACCAATAAACATCTAATAAATCTAAGTTTTCTTGTACTATTTCGTGCATAAACTTTAGAGAATACTCATAGTTAGCTTCATTATCCATAACCATTAATCCTATCTTTTCAGTTATGTTGTTTTTTCTCATATAGTCTAAACATAAGTTTAACATTATACCAGAATCTTTACCACCAGAGAATGAAACATATATTCTTTTAAAGTTTTTAAATATAAATTCAATTCTTTCATTAGCAGCATCATAAACATTTTTATTTTTATTATAAATCTTCATAATTAATCTAATTTAGTTTTGTAGTGTTCAATTATCTTTTCCATTTCGTTAGCGTAAAAGTCTGAAAAACTTTTTTCTTTTCCTAATTGTTTGCAATAAATAAATAAAACATTTCTTAATCTTTGACTTTTACTTTTACCCTCAACTTCTATTTCAACGCTTTCAAGCTCTTTAATTTCTTCTTTTGTTAAATTACCATTAGACTTAAAGTAAAGTACACCAGAGTCGTTTAAAAGTTTGTCTATTTCCATTAATTCCTCTGGGCTTTGTTCTAATTGTGTTATAAAAGTCATTGAAACGCTTTTATCCTTTTTTCTATTACATCTATCTAATGTAACTTGTTTTAGTAAATTTTTCATTTATGGTTATTTTCAAATTCATAATCTCTTAACTCTTTATTTACTTTAGTTACTTTCTTAACTAATGCTTTATGAACTTCATCATTTTTAAACTTAGAGTTTTTTTGTCTTACTGTATTAACAACTATTCTTTCTCTGTTTTCTAAATCTATACCGTTATAAACTTCTTTAGTCATCATACAAGAAAGGTATTCATCCCCCTCTCTTAGTTCTTCAAAAAATTCTTTACTTGTTTTCATATTTCTTTATTTTCAAGTATATAGTTACAAGCCTTAGAAACTTGTTTTCCATAAAGTATTTTACCGTTATAACTTGCTACCCATTTACCAGCTTTATTTTTCATTGAGTCTAATTTTATAATCTCTTTAGAATACAAAAACCTACCTATTCCCCACATTACAGCAGCACGTTTAAAAGCATCAGAACTTTCTCCCTTTTGTTTTTCTATATTGCTTTCAGTTCCACAGTCTGACTTCCATACAAAAGTATCTCCTATTTTTATGCCTATACTACAAAATAAATTACCTTTATGTTCTTCATATTTACATTGCCATCCATCTTGACCACAAACATCATCTAACAAATCTTGAACATCTCTTGCATCAATATATGCTACACAATTAGCTCCATATTCTGTTGCTTGTTGAACTCTCCATTGAAATGGAATTTCTTTTTTTAAATCTTTTAATTTCATTTTATTATATTTTATTGTTAGCGAAATTTTTATATAATTCTCTGTTTACTAATGTAGGGTCAAGATTATTCTTTTTACATTGTTTTAAGAAGTTCTCTTTATCTACTTTAGTAACCCTAAATGATACTGTTTCTGAGAGGTTTTCTCTTTCTTTTAGTACTTTATTACAATGTTCTAAATTTAATCCTTTACCGATTTGCTCTGGTAGTTTGTTGCCTTTAGCATCTCTTTTTTTGTATTCGTTTTTCATACTAAAATATTTAACTCTGTTAATAATTGAGTTTGTATTTCGTGAAACTCTTTAGCATCTACAATAAAATCTTCTCCATCTTTATAATACAACTCTTTTAATTCTAAATGAGTTCCTACTACTTCAACATTGTAAAGTACTTCACTATCATCATAGTTATAAAGACCTCTTGCACCAGTTTCAGAAGTTGTTGCTAAAGTCAATTCTAAATCTACTATTGCAGTTACATCATATCCATTCCAATCAAACTTTACACTCCAACAATCATCTGCAAAATATGTTTCATCTTTCATATCGTTAGTATCTGGAAAATCTCTATCTATATCCCAATCTATGTTTTTTATTACTTTCATATCGTTTGTTTTATTTGTTATTTTTTTAGTTCTATTAATTTATCAAAGCCATAAATTATAGCCTCCTGCTCATATTCTTTATCAGTCCAAAACCCAGTTCTTAATATTACATTATTATTATTGTCAACCTCAACATAAGTATTAACATTACTTTTTCGTTTAATAACTAAACGGTAGTGTTTACCGTTTAGCTTATGTTTGAATATTCTCATATTATTTGTATAAAGATTTTTCAACTATTTCTATTAATCTACAAAGTTGAGTTTCTTCACTCATTGTTATAGTTCCGTTTTCTTGTTTGTTTTCTAAGTTTTCAATTTTGTTTAATAAGTTTTTCATATCGTTTTGTTTTAAATTTATAGTACAAATATATACCTTTATTTTTAATCTGCAAACTTTTTGCAAACAAATATTAAAATAAATACTTAACTTGTTGATTTACAAGTAATTTAATTTTACTTCAATAACTTATTATAAGCTATATATAAAAGAAAAGCAATGATTAACCACCACCAAAAACGACTAAACCAATTAGATATATGGTCTAATATTGTTAACTGCACTGGCTTAACTACATTATAAGGTACTTTCTTAATTACATTTACATAAACTGTATCAGCATCACACCCACCGTCTATAATTAATGTATCAGTAGTTTTAATAAGTTTTAAATGGAATTTATCTTTAATTATTTCTAAAGTATCAAAATTAGTACTTACTAAAGTATCAACTCTAACTTCATTAGTTACTATTGTTGTGTCTAAGTTTACTATTAAAGTGTCTTTTTTTAATACTTCTGGGAACTTCTTTACAAACTTTTCTAATTTTCTGTTTACTTTGTTTTTTCTTCTAAGCTCTTTTGAAATAAACGGGTTACAAGACGTTATAAGCAATGCTAATATTATTATTAAGTATTTCATCTAATTATCTTTTAAAGTTGTCATATCAACGCCTAAACCACTCATATCTACATCTATTGACATTTTAGTATATTCTACTTCCCCACAATACTCTATTAATTCCTCTAAACTAAAGTAAAATTCTTCTATTTCTCCACCGTTTGCTTCAATAACTGTTACATCTGCTTGGCTATATGGTACAAAACACTCAAACAACATCTTTAGTCATAATTTTATAGTGAATATAATAGCCGAATAAATCTCTTAAACTGTCCTCTGTCTTATCATCTAAGCCTTTAGATATTATTCTATTAAGTTTATCACTCATACGAGCTTTTAAACCCTCTATTGGTTCTTGTTTAAATATATTAGGACGGTGCAAACTATTGTTATAATCATCATTCTTTTGTATTAACTCAGCTTTAAATAAGTCTAATTCATCAGATATTAACTTATTTACTTCTAATTTACTTATTTTCATTATTCCCAGTATTTAGTTGATGCTCTTTGTAAAAAATCTTGGTAAGTCTTATTACTTACTTTAAATTGCTGTTTGCTTTCTTCACAATATAATATTCTTTGTATTGTACCCATTGAACTATATATTGTATTCTGTAATTTAACATTTAAAGAACCACTAACTGGACAAGCCCATTTTGGTAATCCTTTCTTTACTGCTACATTAGTCTGATTGTTAAAGTACGGTTGTAAAGTTAAGTAAAGTTCTTCAGTAGTTATAATATCTCCTACATTATAATTTACCATCTTTTTTAAATACTCTTTTTGCTCTTTTGGATTGCCTTTCTCAACCATCTCCCACATTAAAATACCTTCGTGTGATTGTTTAGGTGTTAAACCGAAGTACATAGCCATATAATCCATTGAATAACTTATTAGCCTAAATGTACTTTTAGCCATTCTGTAAATATCAAAACTCTTTACAAATCTATTAACGTGAATACGATGTTTGGCAGCTCTTGTTTTTATCCACTTGTTATCAAACATATTATTGTTTTGTCCGATAACCATTAGTGCTTTATTATACTCTGGCACAAACTTTTCTAACATTGCTTTGTCACAATGGTCTTTATCCCAAGTTAAAGCGTGAACTTTATCATCTCCTAACCACTTCCAAGATATACTAATTATCTTTGGCTCTGAGCTTACTTGTTTATAATTTACATATTGTTTACCAGTCCACCATAAATCAGCAGTTACACGACTTGTTTCAATATCGTAAACCATTATTTTATCGTTGGATATATTCGATGCTATTTGATTGAGATTTAATTTACTTGCTAAATCTCTTATAGTTCTCTCTGTACAACCAAACTCTTTTGATAAAATTTTCTGAACTTCTTTCTTAGACTTTGAGCTTTGGTATAAGTCGATAAGTCTTTGGTTTTGACTTGTAGAAAGTTTAATGTTTTTTGCTCCTTTAGTTTTTGCCATAAAACAAAGATAAACAAAATAAATTAATTTGCAAATAAAACTTTATTTAGCACTCAACCCTATCAAACTGTCTTTACTTCTTAAAAATATTAAAGCATAACCACCAATAAAAGAGGCATTAACATTATCTTTTTCAATTACTGCTAAATATCCAGCACCTAACATTAGAATTAATCCTACTATCGTAGTTGCATAGTTTTTAAATAGTCTTGTTTTTGCGTTTTTAATTGTTTCAGTCATCTTATATAATTTTTAAAATAAATTTATCTTTACCTATGTATTTTAATGCTTCATTCATCTTTTTTAAAGCCTTTGTGCTTGAACGTGGTGCAATATCTAAAATGCCGTCTTTATTCAAATCAATTAACTCAAATGTTGGTATTATACATCCCATTATATCTGAGTGACCAGTTTTGGGGTTTTTACTTCCCACAAAATTAACTTTGTCGTGAAATAAAATATAAGTTCTATTAGGTACGTTTTTTAATATCCAATGGTCGCCACGTTTTGCAGTAGTTCTTTTTACTACTTCATAATAGCCATTAGGAATACAACTAATTTTTCTTACATTATCGTGCCATCCTAACTCAACCGTTTTACAATCAAATATTGGTTTCTCCATATCTTCATATATGGTTAACTCTCCAATGTTTTGAACTGTTGAAATTGGGTTAGGTCTTTGTATTAAAGCGTCAAAATCTAACTTACTCATAATATAGCTATTCTACGATTATACATTCTTATTAATTCAACTATCTCTCTTTCTGTCCATTGCTTTTCTTGTACTCTTGCTGCTAAACTATCTACTAAAGCATCAACTGTTAAACCAGTTTTAGCACTTAATTTAGCTGAAAACTTAACTCTTGCACTGTCATTACTGTTTAACATTACTGTTATCATTTGCTTTCTTTGAATAACTTTGTACTCTTTCATATAATTAGAAGTCATTACTTTATCCATAAAGTCTTTAGAATTGATTTTTTCTTCAATTACATTAGCAACTTTGTCTTTGAACTCTACTTCTGCCCCTTTTTGTATTAAAGCCCAACATAAACCACCCAAAGAGGTAATTAAAAACAAAACTATTGATACTACATTCTTTTTTAATAATTCCATTAGAATATATCTTTAAAAAATTTAACAACAGCACTAATAACTATAAAACCACCTGCAACCATCCATTTCTGCTTTTTATCTCTACTTTGATATGCTTCAACTTCCTCAACTCTTTTAATCACACCTTTAGGGTTTAATTTAGAGCCTACTAAAGCATCGTGTATGCTATCCAGCTTTTTCTCCATATCGTTTAGTTGTTGTTGCATTACAATTACTTTAATATAACTATTTAAAATTCATCTTCTTTTGGTAACCAATCTTTAGTTAACTCATCAACATCATAAGCCTTAGTTATTTTTTTTACTACATCAGAATAAATACCTTTATCGTCAATAGGAACACAAAATAATTCTTTAGATGGATGTTTTAAAATATATGAATAACTTGTTGTCTTTTTATCAAACAACTTTAAACAACATTCAGTTAGATTGTTGTTAAGCTCTATTGCTTCATTTTCTGTATTAAATATAATTGCTTTCATTTTAATAATTTGTTGGTACTCTCATAAAGCTATTTATAGCAGCTTTTTCAGATGTTGTTAGAGATGCATTGGAATATAATATTTTGTTTAATTGCCCATCTCCGTATAAAGGTGAATTTCTTAAAACACCACCTATCTCTAAAGCATCTCTACCTGCAACATCTGCAAACCAATTACCGTTATCTGTACCAGAGAATGTATTTATTGCTCCGTTAACACTCATTTCATAACTTGAGCCATCAGACTCAATATATCCGTAAAAATAGCCTAATGGAATAACCGTATCGCACTGGCAAAAATTACTTGTTCCACCAATATCTGTGAAAATTCCAATCTTATTATTAAACACCGAAAAACCAAGCCAATTATTAGCTGTTGCAGTATCAGAAGAAGATAAATAACGCTGTGTATTTCCAGTATTATAACCACTAAAAAAAATAATACCACCACTATCTCCGCTATAAGCATTAGCTACTGATTTAACCATTATGTCATTTACACCGTCAAAATCTACTGAATTAGCACTTACTGTAGGTTGTTGTATTGCTGTACCCTGCACAAAATCAAAAGCATTAGGGCTTTGGTCTAACCAACTTGAAGCCGTTGCATTGTTTTTGGCTAAATATAATTGAAGACCACTAACACTTAAAGGGTTGAAAGGTGTATTATTTACTCCGAAAGGACTTAAAAATTTATATATACTAGGCATTACTTCCCAAGTTTATAAACCATTAAACTACCACCAGAAACCGTCACATCTGTAAAAACTTCATCATAAGGTGTCAATATTGCTCCTGCTGGTATAGTTTTCCCAGTCAAGTTAATATCACTCATAACATCTGTACCAGTTACAGACTTGTTAGAGCCTTCTTTTAAAGTCGTAAATGTTGCAGCTTCTAAAACTGTAATCATATAAATATCTTGATTTGTTGCTGAATTATCAACAAACATACAACCGTTTTCTCCTATTAATTTACTATTATCATCCATTTTAATATAATATTATCCCACCGTTTTGTGATTGTTTACCACAATATAACGGATAAGCGTTAGTATTTGTTTTTCTGTATTCTTTAATATAATTATCTATTTCATCTATAAAAGTTTCTGCTTTAGCTAAATAATCATCTCTTATTTGTCCATAACCTAAATCACTAACCGCATCAGCAGTATCAGATAAATTTAAAAACACACCACCTTTAGCTACTTGACTTCTTAATTGTGGTAAAGAAACATATACTACATAGTGAGCTAATGCTGGTTTTATATAGTCATCTAACAAAGTATCATTTGCAGTAGTTAAAGAAGCTCCTGCAATTTGTGTAGTTAATTCATCATAAAAATCAACACCCAAAAAAGGTTTTATATACTTTCTTTGAGTCATTAAGATATACTGGTCAAAGTAAGCCGTATCAATATTTGCATCAACAATAGCTAAACTTTTAATCTCAGTCGTTGTTATCATCTCCGTTGTTCGGCTCATCTTCTTTTTCTTCTATTGGTTCATACCCAAGCAACTCACGTTGCTCATTAATTGATAATACTTCTTTAGGCTCAATTTTATCTTCTATTCCTACTGGAGCAACATTTAAGACACCTAATTTAACATTCTCAAACCCTGCTATTGTAAGTAAGTCGTTAAACATTCTTAATAATGGGTTTTGAAATTGTGGCACAACAACACCTTTTAAAGCTATATTGTACTCGTTTCTTATTTGTTGATTGCTACCTAAACTACCTGCTTGAGATATACCAGCTAAACTTGCAAACCATCTATGACCTGCAATTATAGTTTGTGTGGCTAAATTTTGTAGTTCTAATAATTCTCCCTCTCTTGCCGTTGTAAATTCAGTTATATTAGTTGCTTGGTCTAAACTATCAACTAATTGAATTAACATTTTGTGATTGTTACCCTCGTCTGTAAAACTGTCTTTAATCTTATCAACATATTCTTGCTCTGTCATTCCCTCTGGAGCTTGTCCAACAATATCCATAGCAACACTTGGAAAGAAACCGTTTTTAAGTTTGTCAAGATTGAATTGTACAATTTTATATTCTACATCAGCCCATTTTAGTATTTGTAAATGTTCTGGTAAACCATAATAATCGTATTCGGGTACATCGTTTTTAAGATGTATAATAAACTTTTTTTGTGTTGTGTCTAATTCTCCATTCCAAAGCTCTAATGTTTCAACTGGGTAGTCTTTATCATTATAAGTTGGTTGGTTTTCAATATCACGCCAATAAGCACTAATATAAGCCGTTTCTTCACTTATTCTTACCTTACTTGCATCTTGATAAAATAGACTTGTAAACTCATTACCTTTATGAACTTCAATATAAGCGTTACCACTATAAATAAAGTCATAAGCAGATTTGCTAAATAACCAATGTAAAGATTGTCTTTTGTTATTTACTTCGTTTAGATAATCAAGAGTTTTAACGTCTAAATCTTCTTCCTGCTTATCTTCTCCATCAACTTTATACGAAAAGCCTTGTCCAGCAGTATAAACTGCTTTAGATTGTAATATAGCACCGTGAGTAGGACTTCTTTTAGCCCTTGCTGCTAAATCATTAATATAGATATTATCACTATCCTTGAAAAATGGAAACCACTTAGTCTGCTTTGTGCTTTTTGCTTCCTTTTCTTGTGTTTGATTTATGTCCGTTGTTACCGCCATTGCTTTTATCTGCGGTGTTTTCTTTTGCGGTACTGCTCGATGTCTCGGTTTCCTCGCTTGTGGTTTCTTGTTCATATTCTTCTATAAATTCGCATCTTGCGTTGAATAATTTTTTTAGTTTTCTTTGGCTTAATTCGTGTGTTAAAATGATTATACCATCTCCACACCACTTTTTACCCAAACCACTCTCTTTAATTCTATACATAAATTTTTGTTTTAATAAAGAGGGGATTTTAAACCCCTCTAATTATTAACTTCCGAAGCTAACTGTACCACTTGCATTAGTGTCAATGTCGCCAACGTATTCTCTAGCAATTTCGCCAGATTTACCACTCATTGTAATCATATATGCATTTTGACCTTGTAATTCAGCCTCTAATATTGTTGTGATATTTGCTCTTAAAGCTGCATCACTTCCTAATATCTCATCATAACCTACAATAAAAGATTGGTTATAAGTTCCAGTAGAAATATAAGTTTCAACTAAACAAATCAATTTACACGAAGTAAATAATTCTTGTAAAGTTTTAGCTTTTGCTTTGTCTATTCTTGGTGTCATTGCTTCAACAGTATGTTCTTGTAAAGAACTTCCGTTTTCTCTTGACCCTTCTGCATTGTAACTTCCACTTTCGTCATCAATTTGGATTTCATACCAAACATCAGAAGTAGCATCTAAAGTAACAGCAGTATAGTCGTGAGAAGCACCAGCAGTAAAAGAAGTTACGTTTTCTCTGTTTATAACAAATAAACGCTTAATTCCACCACGTCTGTTTTCATCATCACACGTTATAAGAATATCATTAGATAATTCTGCCATTTTTATTAATTTTTTAAGTTAAGAGGGAGTATTTAAACCCCCTCTATAATTATATTAGTATGCTACACAAACATATTCGTAATGCATAGTCTGAACTCCTAACTTGAATTTAGTTGTTACTTTCATTTTCTCATCATCATCATCAGCATATCTTACTTTAAATGAAGTAGAACCTTCAACAACATCAGAACCAAATACTAAGTTATCTTTAGCAGTATAAACAATTAAGTTTGAACCGATACCAAGACCACTTCCCGTGTAGTGTGGGTTAGTTGAGTCAGCTAAGTTAGTGTCCCATTCTGGTACAGCAACTAATTCAACACCTCTAAACATATATTTAGCAACACCATCTTGAATGTATCTTTGTCCCTCAATGTTTCCTTGATTTTCTAAAGTAGTAGCATAGTTATCAATAACTGTATTAGTTACATAGAATTTTTTATCCATATTTGGCACTGCTCTTAATGTAGCAGTTTGAGCTGACCATATTTGTCTTAAAATACCTAAAGCACCATCAGTAGCTAAAGCATCTCCAGTTTCAAAAGATGTAGCATCCATATCAATAAAACGAGTAGTTCCGATTGTAGCAGAGCTATCTGTGAAGTTGGTAATCCAACCGTCAAATTGGTTCCAGTCATTATCAGCATCATTTGCATCAGCAAACCAAGCAATTCTATGAATGTCAGAAACAGCAGCTTTTAAGTATTGTGTTCTGATAACATTATCAATAACAGTTCCACTTAAATCATCTCTATTAACTCCACCTTTCATTAATTCAGCAAAGATAGTGTCATCCCAAGCATCAACACACTCCTCTAAGTTTGCTTTAATCTTTTCAACAGATAAAGTCTTATCAACGATTGTCGTAGTACCACCAGCAGCACTAAATCCACAAGTTGAGTATTTTCTTAATATTTTAGATAGAGTTTGTGGTAAATAAACATTTACTTTATCCCCTCTAACTGGTATAAAACGATACATACTTGATAAAGCAGGTACGTTTTCTTGCGGTTGATAGAACAATTCATTAATTAGTTCTTCTCCAGCGTATGAGTGCGTCATTGACGCAGCAATTACATCAGCCATAATTTATTTAATTTTTAAAATTCCTTTATACTTATTATTTAACCTTGCAACAGTTTTGTTGATAAACGGTGAAGTCGTTTCAACTTCTTTTTTACTATCTCCCTCTGGAGATTTGTTTTCTGCTTTTGGCTCTGTTGCCTTAGCGTTTAATTTTTCTAATTCAGCTTTTAAGTTTTTAATTTCTTCTTCTTTAGAATTAACGATAGCTTCGTTTTCTTCTTTAGATTTAGAAATCTCATCTTTAACTGAATTAAGCATTTCAGAAACTTCTTCTTTTGAAATAGTTTCTTCTTTTGGTTGCTCGTCAACTATCGGAGCAACTTCTTCTTTCTTATTGAAAGAGTTCATTAACTCGTCAAACTTTCCAGAGAACCACGACTTGTTTTCTTCTGTCATTTTGATTTGATTTTTATTATTATTTAATTGATTTACTTTTTCTTTTAGTGCTTCTTTCATTTCTTCATTAGCACAATTCATTAAAACAGTTTCGCTTCTATTGATTATTTCACTTGGCTCAACAACTGCATCAACAAAACCATTAGCTTTAGCTTCTTTTGCTGTCCACCAGTCGCCCTTATTCATTAAAGACTTAATAGTGTTTTTGTTTAAACCAGTTCTTTTCTTATAAACATCAATAATATTAGAGTTTACTTTATCCATATCATCTGCTGCCTTTCTTAAATCATCAGCTTCACCAGTAACACCACCCCAAACATTATGAATCAAAAACAAAGCATTATCTACAATTCTAATCTCATCTGCTGCCATAGCTATAAATGTTGCAGAAGAAGCACTATCTCCGTAGATGTTTGCTACTATTCTGCCTTTGTGAGATTTTAAAGAGTTGTAAATTGCAAAAGCATCGGAAACAGCCCCACCGTATGAAGCTATATTAAGTTGAACGTCTTGCTCTCCGATTTCGTTAAGTTGATTTGTAAAGTCTTGATGAGTAATACCCCAAAAGCCGATTTCATCATCAATATTGATTTGAAAACCGTTTTCTACTTTATTAAATATTGTCATATACAAATAGTTATACTACAAAATTAAATACTTGCAGTATAATATGTTGTACAAACATTGTACTTTAAAACTAAATTTCGTATTTTCTACGATTAGCGACTATTCGTCTAATGCTATCGTGATGAATTTTGTGTTTATCTCCTAACTCTAAGTATATTTCTGTTTGGCTTATATCTGTTTTATAAAGCTCATCAAACTCTTTTATTATACACATATTTCTTAACCAGCAATTATCAAAACCTAATTCAATAATTCTTTGAACAACTTGAATAGTTTTTTCATCTGGTGTTAAACCATAACTAACTAATAATTCTTTTATTATCTCCATTCGTTTATAACGTGTTTAAAAAAATTACATAATGCACGCTGACAATCCCCACAAGTTGCATAGCTATTCCAATTTAAAGCATTATTATTATGAACTTCATTAAATAGATTAATTAAGAATATTATTTTATTCTTATCTGGTCGTATCTTACCAATCTCATTGAAAGCATCTATAACGCTTTCTCTGTCTTGATATGCTGCTGCTTTATGTTTTGGTGCTACCATAAACCTCGTGGACATTTAGAGTCTTTTAAAGACGTTTTTAACAATAAAGAACACTTACAAATTCTACATTGGTCAACTCTTTTGAAGATAGTAAAACCGAATAACTTAAAGTTTCCTCTTTTGTTTGGACAAATGTTACAAACACTTCTTCTATATTTTCTTTTAATTTCACTTACAAACATTTTATTTTGATTTGTTATAAAATTACAAAATATTATTTAGAAAGTAGCCTCACTTGCAATGTTTAATACTTCACTTGCTGAGTCTGTTGTGTTTGTAGCAACATTAATAACTTCTTTATCATTAATACCGTCAACTATTGCAGAACTAAATTCTTCTAAATCTATTACACCACTTGCAAATCCTTGTTGAGATGCAGTAACACCTACATTAGTTGGTAAAGAACCACCGTTTTGAAACTTAGTTAAACGACCACCACGTCCAAAAGCAACACCACCACCAGCTTCATTTATTGCACTTAATAACGGTGCAAACATTTCTGTACTTCTTTTATTTATTATTGCTTCTCCACCCTCTGCTTCAAAACCTGCTTGACCATCTATCGTAAATGGTATCCCACCGTTAGCGTGGGAAGCACCTTGAAGAATTGCACCACCTTCAAATTTAGTTGAATTAATTTTTGCCACATTAGCAAGACCACTTGCGACTGCTATTGATGCTGCTGCTGCTGCTCTAATTGGTGCTGTTGGAGTTGGTATTGATAATTGACTTAAATAAGCTGCTTGTGCTGCTTGATATGTTTGTATTAATGCTGCTGCACTTGCTAAAGCCTTTTGCTCTCTACTTCCCTCTGCTGCTAAACTTGCACCTAAATTAAATAAATCGGCAGTTAATCCAAATGTTGCTTGTCTTGCATCTCTTTTAAGTTGTTCAATAGTTGCTAAATCTTGTGCTTTCTTTTCTTCTGCTGCTATTTCTGCTGCTATTGACTCATCTAATTGTAATTTTTTAGCGTCTAAATATTCTTTATCTATTGCTAAAAGGTTTTCATTTTTAAGTATTTCAGCATCAAAAACACCTTGTTCTCCCTCTGTATCTGCTGCTTCTTGTTCTTCAATAGCTTTTAAAGCGTCTTTTTGTGCTTGTGCTTTTACTTCTGCTGCTTTCTTTGCTTTATCGTTAATTCTTGTTACTTGTTCTGGAGTTAATTCTGTTGACTCTGTTACTGTATCTGTAACACCACTTATAGTATCATCAGCTTCTTTGATTTCTTTACTTGCTCTTTTCCAACCAGTAGCTAACTTTTGAATTGCTAAATTATACTGCTCTTGTGTTATTTTGTTGTTGGCTAATCTCTCATCTAATACAGCAATGTTATTAGCGTTATCTGCTAAGTTTTTTGAGTATTCAGCAGTCTGTTCATTAAATACACCTATTTCTTCTCCCCATATAGAACCGATAGCATTAAAAGCCTCTTGTGCTGTTTCTGCTTCATTTATTGCTGTTGCTATTCCTAAATAAGATGTTGCTAATTGTGTTACATTTCTAATAACATCTGATATAACTCCGTTACCGTCTTCTAAAGATAATATAAAACCCTCATAAGCAGATTGTGCTTTTGTAACATCTCCACTAACATTATCAAGCATAGTATCAGCCATTTTCTTAGCTGCTCCCTCTGCATTAATTAAAGAACCCTCTAAACTATCAACACTCTGACCAGTTTCAGCTAATATAATTCCAGCAGTTGCAGAACGCTTACCAAATAAATCCATTGCTGTTTTATTCTTATCGGTAGAGTCGTTTATTTGTTTCATTGCCTCATCAAAAGTTAATCCTTTCTTAGACAATTCTAAAAATATGTTTCTTAAAGAAGTACCAGAAGTTGAAGCGTCTAAACCTCTATCTGATAAAGTACCTAATAAAGCCGTTGTTCTCTCTATACTTACACCAGCAGTATTAGCAGTTGCACCAACAATAGGTAAAGCAGTCGATAACTTACTAAAGTCTAATGCAGATTTAGCAGCACTTTCAGCTAATACATCATTAACTCTACCAGCTTCCTCACTATCTAAACCAAACTGTTTTAATAAAGCTCCAGTTAATGCTGCTTGTTCTCCTAAATCAGAACCTAATGCAGCAGCACCATTTAAGGTAGCCTCTGTCATATTCTGTATATCTTGTGTTGGAAAACCTAAACGAGCAAAGTTAGTTTGTAATTCTGTAACTTGTGATGCAGTAAAAGCAGTAGAAGCTCCTAATTCTTTTGCTTGGGTACTCATTGCTTTCATTTCTTCTGCTGATGCTCTTGAAACGGCTGCTAACTCACTATTAGCTTTTTGAAAATCTACAAATATTTTAACTGCTCCACTTACTAATCTTGTTACACCAGCAATAGCAGCAGTTACTCCAATCATTGAAGTAGCCCATTGTCCCATTCCTTTTTTAACACCAGAAACAAATCCACTATTCTTTTTTAGAGCGTTATTGTTTTTAAGTAAAGCGTTTTGGTGGTCTGTTAAAGCATTTCTATTTGCTTTTAACTGAACATTTAACTTTGCTCTTTCTGCATTTGCTTGTTTAGCAGTTACAGTACCAGCTTTTTCTGCTTTATTTAACTCAATTCTTGCCCTTCTTACTTGGTCAAAATTAGCTTGTAATTGTCTTAGTTGTGCATCGCCCTCAATCTGAACGGCTATTGCTATCGTTTTTGTTGCCATATTTTCTAATTTTCTATTAACAATATTTCAAAATCAACATCTACTTCGGCACTACCAGTACCTACTTTAGCCATAAACCCACAATCGCAAGCAGTTCCCAACAATATCGGTGCTTTAGGGTCAACTTTAAACTCCCCACCTTCTACTCTTTCTTCAAACACTATTCTAACTGCATCGTAAGGGGCTGAAGTATCTAATATGCCAGTTCTTTTAAAGAAAATTAATTCCGTAGTCTTAGAGCTATCAGTAAAACCGAATGCATTTATTAAATAACCAGTATATCCATTTGGTATAGTATAAACACCTATTTCAGTTTGAGCTTTTGGGTAGTTAGTTACACTTATCTCAGCCCAATCAGTACCACCCCCGCCATTCTCAATAACGATAGCTCCACTATGAGAGCCAGTTGAAGATGTGCCGTACGTACCAGACTCGGACACATAAGCTCTATATAATCTTATGAATGTAGTCGTTGTTGTTGAACTTGCAGACGCTCCAGCCGTTGTTAGCTCTTCTGTTACTATAGCTCCAGTTTCGTCAATTCCTTCCAACATAACCTTTCTTGCACCACTACCAGCAGCAGTATCATTTGCATTACCACCAGATTTTATTCTTAAAGTTGTAGCACTACCAGTTTGTGGTGTTTGATATATACCACCAACAGAAACTGGTGTGAAAGATGTATTTGTGCTTATGTTTTTACCAAATTTATGTATAATTGAATGTCCAGCAATATTGCCTTTTGCTACTTCTATTAAAAACTCTCTATTACCTATATAAGCCATTATTATAATATTTTAAATTGTTCTGTTTCTCCACACCATTGAATTGGTAAATTGTCATTTAACGATGTTGCAGATGCACCAGTAACATCTCCATCTACTTCTAAAACACCACCAGAACCATCACTACCACCTAACAAAGTCATAGTATTAGAAGCGTTTATCTTTTTACAATTCCAAGTTTTACCTAAAGTTGTAGGTTCTTCAAATGTTATTGTTATATCTGATGTTGTATCTACTAAATATGTATCTACATTTTCATCTGCTGTTATATCAGAAGTAACAGTTACAACAGTACCATCTCCATTTTCATTTAACAATGAGCCGTTAAAATATACATTACCGTCTTCATCTACTCTTATTAATGTTCTTGTATTGTTTTCATTTGTACCTACTCCGAATTGTAATAAATCACTACTAACGTCTGCATTATACATACCGTAAGCAGTAACTCCACCACCACTAACTCTTAAATTATTACCGATAACTGTATTACTATCATCTGCGACTGTATTATTAACACCGTAGTTAGTTGATGAATATACTCTTGAATTACCACCGATAGTGTCTACACCATTACCGTAGTTAAGATTATATCCACCGTTTATTGGGTCATCTCCTATCTCTGTACTTATAGGTCCAAGTGGGAAACGTGCTAAAGGTTCATAATTTTTTGCTTGACTCAATTCAAACTTTGTGCTTTTTTTACCACCTGCTGGTTTAAAACCATTTACTTTATCTATACGCCAATAACCCTCTAATTCTGGGTAACGATTATCTATGTATATTATTTTTCTAAAATCTAATTCGTTGTAATCAACTAAATCAAAAGTAAAATTAACCTTTGCTCTTTTACCCTCTATTATTTCACGTGATGTTAACGAATAGTGATTAGACCAAATACCGTTTTCTGTTTCAGTATCTTTAAAACTTAAAACACCATCAACACCTGCTAAAGTAACACCGTCTTGAATTATAGAGAACGGTAAAGCGTATGGTATTGTAGCTCTTTGTGATGACTCTGTTGAATATTGAAAACTCGGAGTATTACTATCTAAAGTAGATTGAACAGCATAGTTAAAATATAATAAACGTGGTTTAAATACCGTTGATGCAGTCGGAGATGTTTCATCATTCCAAAGTCTTGCAGTAAAAAATGGGTAAGAGCCACCACCGTTAATATCTTCTATTGTATATGTTGCAGCTATTTCTTTTGTTTCCAGCTTAGTAGTTCCACTTTTAAACTTTGTTGGATAAGAATGTTCATAGCTTAACCAATCATCTCCTACATCTTCATTTCTTTTCTTTAAATACTTATCGTTGCCATCTTCTTTGTAGCTAAACTTATGACCTTGTTTATAATATAATGAATTATAAGTTAACTCTATTTGGTTGTTTTCATCTATTCTATCTGTGTAGTTTGTAGCAGTATTTAAAGCATTATAAAAGTCATCTCTTGGCTCTGCATATACAGTTTTATTTCTTTTGTTTACTCTCCATATAATATTTGCAGTCTTACCAATGTCGCTAACAATATCTAACATACTTATTTTATCATCACTCACATCTTTCCAATTAAATACTTCTCCCTCTTTAATTTCTGCTGTGGGTTTAAATAATATTGGATGACTTTCGTGTTCTAATTTAAAATACCAACTTGTAGTAGCTAAATTTGATACTGCTTTAACACTAAAAAAGTAAGATAACTCTAATATATCTCCTGCTTGTAAAGCAAAGTTATTAGTTTTAAATGTAGCGACAGTCACATCTTCTGAACGTGAAGCACTTAATACATTAGTTGTAGTTACTTTATTAGATAAATAAGCAATTATATAAAATACACTTGAGCCTCTTGTTACTTTAACTTTATAGTCTATGTTGTATGTATTCCAATTTTCAGTAGGGTTATATGTTAAAGTATGTTCAATAGTCCCAGCGGCTCTATAATCTGTTGCATAAGGCACTACGTATTGATTAGAAGCAAAGTTATTACCATCATCTTTTAATGGAAGTGGTGTTTCTATATAATCAGCAACTTTATTCTCTGTTAAGAAATCATCAACTAATCCAGTCGGAAAAGTAAGCCCTTGATAGTTTAATAACTTACCGTAAAACTTTATTTTATCAGCAGTATTAAAAGCAGTACCACCAACAGTAAAGCTATTATCGAAATTGGTTGCTGAACTATCCATTTTAACAACAGCTTTCTCATCTTCTTGCCTTGCTTCATCTCTAAAGTTATTACCAAAGAAAGGTATTATTAATTGTTTTTCTGTTGTTTGATTAAAGTGTGTACTGTCAAAGTTATAACCAACAGATTTAAAAGCGTTGTTTAAGTAGTCTAAAGCAAAGTAATCTGGGTATAAATCACCAACATTAACTACATTAGATTGTAAACGTACACCCCTATTGATTAAACTAAATACTGGTTGCTCACTACCACCTACATTAGACCAACTTGCTATCTGTGTTGTTGTATCGTAAGTATATGTATTATCTAAATATGGTAAGTCTTGCGTTGTTTTACCTCGCATCTGTAAAGCCCAATCCATATTTTCCCCAAAGAAAGTAAAACTATAATTATTACCACTTTGACCAACTCTTTTAATACGTGTTATCTTTAAACGCCCGTTATCAATATTTAAACCATTAACGATAATTCTACAATCTTTTTCAGCGTCAATATCTTTGTAGTTTTTTTGTTGACTTAAATATATATGGTCTAATAAATCATCGTTATCTTTTGTGCTTGGTATCTTAAAAGGCACAGAGTAACTACCATTACTTTTATTAATATCTACTAATTCAGCAATACTATTAGTTAATGATAATGGAAAGTTTTTAACATCTCCAACTTCTAAAACACCTTCAATGTTATTAGCAGAGTCTAATATTTCAATTTGTACGTTATCCAATTTGATTTATCCTTTTATTTGCTTCTTCAAATGTTATTGATATTTGTGATACAGCTCTTTCAGAGTCTTCTATTGTAGTTGTTACTTTTTTAACATTTACTGGTATCACTTCGCCACCTTTAATAATTTTAACATCAACGCTTTCTCCTATCTCTGCTAACCACTCAACAACAGACGCTTTAACAGTATTTGTATAAGCATCAAATGTTCTTGTATTATCTTTTAATAAGTCTTTAGTTCCTCTATCTCCTACACTATAATCTAATGTTAATCTATTATCTATTGTTGTTGTTTTGTTTTTAGTCTTTTGACCTTGTTTACCTTTAAATAAGTAGTTATCGAACTCCCCCCAATGATTTTGCCAATATACAGTTAAGTCATTATCACACGCTTCAACTATATTGAAAGTCATTGTTTCTGTTATTTCTGTACCAAGAGTATTATTAGATGCAGATATTTGAAAAGATTTTATTGTAGATGCAAAATTACCTACTTGAACACCAAACCAAACTTTATTATCTACTACTGTTAAGGAGTTTGAAGTAGATGATACTTGTGAACCACCACCATTAATAGCAGTAAAAGTAGATAGATTTAACTCAACTACGTTTGCTTCTGTCAATATACCCGTTCTAAAATCACTTCTAGGAACGTATGTTAAATTAGGTCTATTAGTTAAAAACTTACTTGAACCACTTGAAGCTATATAGTCGCTTAATGTTTGTTGATGTTGATTAACACCGTTAAACGTGCTTAAAGTACTTGATTGAGTGTAATTAGTTCCTGCTCCTGCTTCACTCCAAGAAGTATCGAATGTAGATGTACTTGAATTATCTAATACCTCAAACGCTCTAATATAGTAATTGTTTGCACTTGCTAAGTCTGTTGAAATATCTGCCTCTGCATTAAGTGTTACAAAGTCAGATGTTAAATATTTTTTTAATACATCTCCCACTTCAAATCTAAATTGATTACTAAACCCCAGTTTAGGGTCTTTGTCTATTGTTGTTACAAGTGTACCGTCAACATAAACATCTGCTATCATTCTAATAATAGTTCCTAAATCACTCGATACATCAAAGTAATTAGGTCTGTACGGTGTGCTTATTTGATTTGGTTCTGTGTATATAGTTATAGCCATTATATTCTTTTTACTAAGTTGCTTATCTCAATATCAATAGTCTTGAACGCTGCTTCTTCTAATCTTCTGTTAATTTCAGCACCAATTCTATCTAAAGTATCATCTACAAACTCTGTTTTTTTACCACTTCTTCTACTTCTTACCGTTGGACTACCCTCTTTTTCAATAGTCTTTTGTATTGCAAATGCTATTCCTAATGCTTTTTTATTGTTTGTTGCTATTCCTTTCTGCTTAATCCAATCAACTAATGCTTGTATTGGTACTTTCCTTGCTCCTTTTCTTCTACCAGTATTAACAAACTTACCATAATCTAACATTTCAATAAGTAAGGTATCTCCTACTGATGAAGATGTTGTTCTGTAATCTAAACTATCTATTAACTTACCAGTAGCAGAATGGTCTTGTTTAATCAATTCTTTAGCCAACTCATTTATTATGAACTGCCCTACATTATCTAAATCTCTTTCTTTAATCATTAGTAGTTAAAAGTTCCAAGCGTACAATTTTCTAAGTTTACAATAAACTCAACATTATAAGATAGTTGTAATAACTCACCGTTTTGCATTTCATCTAAACTGTTAAAAGAAGTTGTGCCTAAGAAAAAACCATTAGCACCGCTTTCATTTCTACTTTTTAACTCTGCAAAATATTTAGATGCAATATCTATTAATTCATCTTGCTTTGTTTGTAAAGTTGTAGACGCTTTTTCTGTTTCTGTATAAGTATTAAAGAAGTAAAATCTTGAAGTATAAGTTGTTTGTCTTGGTAATCCAGTCTTTGTATAGCTGTTTACAACCATTTCAAAGCTACGTTTATCAATAAGTAAGTAAGGGAATGTTTTATCGTTATCAGCCCAATTAACACCACTTAACTCATTGTATGCTTGTGAATTAATTGATGTAAAAGCAGTAGATACAGTTAGAGATTCGTCAACAACAGTTTTAAGTCTTGCCATAAAATTAAGTAATTAAACAAAATTACAAAACTTTATATTGTAAACTCAACGATATTAAGTACTTTATTTCATAAATATCTGCTTCCAAATATTTAATTGTTTCATATAATGCTGTTTTTGATGTTCTCTATCTTTATTATCATCTATTCTGAAACCCTCTTTTTGTCTATTAACAAAGTCATCACTAAAATCTCTAAGTAATATATCCTTTATTAAACTCTTACCATTGTCATCAGTCTTACTTACTACTTTATCTAAGAAAGGATAACGTCCTTCTACTTGCCAATATAACCCTAACTTCTCATTCTCTCTTAAATGATGATTAGTTAGAAAGTGTAAATCTTGCGCTTTCTTTTCTTTGTTAGAAATCGCCACAACTTCTTTAAACAAACCTCGAGGGTATTTATTTGTGTTATAATAATCATAACCACCAAAAAGCTCATCAGCACCCAAACCACTAAGAGAAACTCGACCACCAATGCTATGTATTTTTTCATATAAGTAATAGTTTACGCTTGGAGAATAAAAAGGTTCTTCTAATATCTCAACCATTTTAACTAAATCTTCTTCTTTATAGTCTGGAGTAAATACATCTAACTTGATACTATAAGTTTCTGCTACCTTATCTGCATACTCATTACCATACATTGTAACATATTGAACATCGTTTTCTAATCCTAAATCATATAAAGCCTTAACTATTAGTGTTGAGTCTAAACCACCACTAACTGGAACGACTATATTATCAGTCATTCTCTTAATTATAGCGTTTAGAAATGCTTTATAAAACTCTTTGCTTGGTAATGTTTCCATATCCTCTATGTTGTGCTTCTTTAAATTCAATCTTTGGTAAACTTCTTAAATTAGATGAGTAGAACCTACTACCATTATAATCATCTTTGTATAAGCAATGAATGCCAAAACTATCTGTAAGCGTTGTTACTTCTTTAGTTTGTTTATCATAAACTATAATAGCATATTGACCGTCTAACTCTCCACCGTATTGATATACATTTAATATTGCTTCATATTCATTATCTCCAAACTGTTTATAGTTGTATATTTCTCCATTAAATAACAATACATATCTATCTGTTTGATATGGTAGCTCAATATTACACTTAGTTATCTCTAAGCGTGTTTGTATTAGCTGAACGTGTTTATCTTGATAGATACCGTTATCATCTCTACCACGTTCTAATAATGCTTTTGGTATTTCTTTATACCTATAATCTCCTATGACTGCTAAGATACCACACATAGTTCTATAATTTCTTCTTCTGTTTTATTTGGGTAACGCTTTCTTAAGCCAAGTAAATTCCAACCGATACACTTAGCAGGTACTCCAACCCACTTTTCATAGTTAGGTATATCTTTAACTATTATAGCACCCATTCCAATCATACAACTTTCTCCGATTGTTAGCCTCTGATGTATAGAACAGTTAATGCCTAAGTTAGTATAGTTGCCAACATTAACACAACCGCCTAAAGTAACCATTGGTGCAATAGTAACATTATCTCCTACAATACAATCGTGTGCAATATGCGTTTTATCCATTATAAAGCAGTTGTTACCTATTTGAGTGTAATCATACCTTTGAGGGGATTGAATACTTGTAAACTCTCTTATTACATTGTTATTACCTATTACTACTTTGCCTTTTATATTGTCATCTCCTCTAACTTCTCCAGCTAATCCGATTGTTGTATATGGGTAGATATGGTTGTTATCTCCTATTACTACATTATCTTTTATCACAACACCCTCCTCTATGATGTTGTTATCTCCTATAATAGCGTTTGGAGAAACAAAAGCAAATTGGCTTATTTTATTATTCATAATAAATACCTCCAATGAGTAAATCCGTTATCTTCTTTAGGAAAATTGTATTCGGGTTTATCTCCTTGATAAGTTCTTTTAACCTTTTCCCATTTTCCTTTTACTCCTTTCTTAGCCTCAATTATTGTGTTGAATGAAGGCTCTTTTTCACTTACTAAATACACTTTTGTTTTATTTGACATAATATATTTTATTAAATTCAAATATAGGTAAATAATTTTTAATAATATCAGTATGTATAAACTCTGTATTATTCCATTTAGCAAACTTTGTCATATTAGTACTGCTCTTAATATCTAACAACATACAATCGTTATCTCTGCAATATATTTCTTGCTTAGTATAATCAATCTCTGCCAACTTCTCATCCATTGCTTGGTCTAATAATCCACTTAGTTTAACATCATACCAACACTTATAATCCATTTTCTCTACTAATCTTTTACTTAACATTCTACCTGCTCCAAGTGGTCTGCCTAAGTTTAATTTATCAGCATAACCACCCCAATATAAAGAACGCTTAGTTGTTGTGTCAAAGAAGTACCCGTCCATTAAATAAATGTAGTCAATCTCTTGCTCAATATAATCTAAATATAAATCAAATAAGTTATTGCAGATAATATCATCACTACCCATTAACAAATAATAATCTGCATTAGTTTGTTTTGCTAATGTTAATGCAGCGTTCATCTTTCTACCTAAAGGATTGTTTTCTATTTCAACATAGTGAATCCACTTTTCTTTACATCTGTTTTGAGAGGCTCCACCCTCTGAACCACTAACACAGACTTGAACATCAACATCGTTGTATTGGTTTCTTAAACGTCTTACACCTTGTTTAAACATATCCCAAACTTCGGGACGTTGCCATATTGCTGTCACTATTGTTATTTTCATTTTGATAAAATATTATAACACCCAATTACAATAAATAATATCATTAAAACACCACCAACTACATATGTGGGAAAATGCCACCAGTAATCAAATGATAGTTCAGTCATTAAATACGTCAACCCATAAAAAAGAGCTACTGCAATCATTATAAATATTATTCCTTTTTTCATATTACTTATGTTTATTTAGTTAAATCAATTACTTTTGTACAACCACCTTTATCTGTTACGCCCCACACCTCAACCCTTATAAATACATCGTCCTTTTTAAATGTTGGTTTTATGTTATTCGTTTCAATCCAACCATTCTTAATTAATAACTCTTTTATCTCACCCATTATGTTTATTTAGTTTAAATTCTTTATTTAATAAATTACTACTTAACTCTCTATGTGATATTGGTATTTGATGCTTCACATAGTTAAAGCTTAATTGGTCTCTCTGTGAATACGTCTGTATCTCATACCACCACCTATTCATAAAAGTACGAATTAAATTATTATCTTTTCTAATTGTTATGCCAGTTTGTATCATTCCATTATTAACTGGATAGCCTTCTTCTAAATACTTATACATCTGTTTAGCTATAACCTTTGGATTGTCTTTGTCTAATAAGATACACGCTTGAGCTTCTTTATAAATACAGTTTCTACTTGGGTGGTCTAAGCTAACAAAGTCTTCATCAAAGATATACTTATTTAAGTCTGTGTTGATTTGTATTTGTCCACCGACTACAATAGCAACATCATAATCTAAAAGTCTATGAAGCTGAGTTAATACATAACCACTTTTTTGTTTGTTAGTTAATGTATCGTTTTTAAATATCTTAGTTTTCCATACATTAGACTTATGGTGTTTATCAGATATACAGATATACTTCCAATCATCGTTAATAAATGTAGGCTCTTTTAGATTGTCATAATCTCCGAATATTGGTACTACACAAACTTTCTTCATACCTTAATCATTTTACATCTTACTACATTTGCCAACTCAAACAAATCAGCAATTAATTTATTAGCGTGTTTAGTTTCTAAAAGTACAGTTAAGTCTTGATGTTCACATTCTGCTACATCTAAGCCTATTAATTTAATCTGTAATTCTTCAAGTAGCTTCTTATAGCTTTTATTATTAGAAATGAAATAACAATCATAATATCTGTTAGAACTAACTAATAAAACTCTACCCTCTTTTTTGTATTTTCTTATTAATCTTATCTTGTTCACGTCTTTGTCTCCTTGTTGTATTGTTTCTAATTTGGGTTATCTTCATATAGTTCTCTGTTTCATTGTTTATATTGCAATGATAAGGAATATAATCGGTATCTAAAACATTATAAAAATTGCCTTTATTAACGTCATAATGAAATACACTATCTGGAAAAGGGGTAACACCATTAGAAGTTCTTACTGCTTTAAAATCAATAGCCTCTAATACTCTACGCTTTACTAATGTACAACCATAACCACAATGAGTTAACGTCTTATCATTATGTACATCTACATTTAAAACTTTAACACCTTGATTTAACAATGTCTTACTTTCGTCTGGTGTTATCATCTTTGCTTCTCCTTTAGCGTTTGTTGATTGAACACATAAAGATAAAGCTCCTTTATTACGTGTTAACTTCATCGGATAAGTAAAGTTAGCAACATCAGCATTAAGCTCTATTAGTCTATCTAAAGACTTAAAATCCTTATCTAAAAATACATCAGACTCTAATATAAATAAATGGGTATAATCTCCTTTAAGAAACTCATCTCTTATAATATTCATACAGTCTTTAGTAACTATTGTAAGATAATTGTCTTTTGATTTTTGCTGTTTGTTTATCAAATCGAACTTTTTCCTCAACAAAGTTCCTTTAGTGTAATGAATAGTCTTAAACGGTGGTCTATTAACTATTGTATCTGAGTTATCAACTATTAAAACATCGTGTCCTAATTTCTGTAATCCAAGTAATTGTTTTTTAAAATCTTTCCAGCAGTAATCTTTATTTTGTGCTGTAACAGTTCCTATTAGTATTTTAATACTCATATATTATTCTTTTATTGTTAGTTCTTCTCCTGTTAATGCAAAGTAAAGGTTTTGGAGTTGGTGAGGATATTCACATTTAAAAGCAATACCCGTTCTACTATCATTAATTCCAATTTCAACGCTTTTAGTTCCTACATCATAGATTAAAAACATATTGCCTTTTAATGGTATTCTCCATATCCATTTAGAATGTTCTTTTAACCCAAACTTAATTAACCATTCTTCTGTTAGTGGTATTGGTTCAAAATTACAAACATCATAATAACCGTTAATATAATTATCTTCAAATCCTTCAACCATCAAACTATTATCACTATCTAAAGATTTAACTTTTGATAAATGTCCCTTTTTATACTTGATTAAATTCCCTATCCTTAATTCTTTTGCTTCCATTATTTTTTTCTTTTATTATTTTTTGCATCTTCATTACGTTGATACATTTGTTCTGCTCTTGTATTAGCGTATCTTAATACATTGTGTAAAGGTTCATATCCAACACTATCATAAGGCGTTAATCCTTGTTTATTAAAAACACCACTTTCAGCAATATCATACCTCATTATATGCCAATGTAATCCTTTTAGTCTTTTCGAACCTTTCCCAGTTCCTTTTCTAAAGATAGATTTATATTTTTTAGTGATTTTGCTTTCAACTGAGTAAAAAAAAATAGACAATTAAAAACTGTTTCCATATCTATATCATCAAACTCTTTAGCTCTTTGCATTGCAGTATCTCCGTCATATTCTTCTATTTTAGGTTTAGACCAGATATACTTCTTTACTTTAGGTCTGTACATAACAGCAAGTAAATTGTTTAACTGCTCATATCTTGCTACTCCTTTTGATAAGTCATTAAAAGCTAAATTAACAACGCTTGACTCCATATACTCTATAAAATCATTATCTTTCATTATAGCGTTTGCATAGTCTAATTTATCTATAAAGTAATAATCTTTAATTCTGTAAGCTGGTTTAGGTTCATCTATCTTAGGCATAAACAATAAGAAACTTAATGCTTCAAAAGACTCTTGTAAGCTATCTTTACCGTATGGGTGGCACTTTCTTAATAGTTTTGTTGGTATTCCAGTAATATAGTTTATAAAGTCAATATAAAACTCTAAGGCTTTAATATCTTTCTTTACTTTACCCTCGATTATTTTCTCTACTATTTCTTTGTTATAGTCTGAGTCTAAAAATCTTTGTACTGCTTTAAACTTACCAAGTGTTATATCTTTATATCCGTTTGGTATTTTATAAGTTTTGTTTTCTATTACTAAGCTAATCATTCTACTATCTTAATTTTATAACCTAATTCTTTAAATATTCTATTACTTCTTCTTCTGTGTACTTTTTCATAACTTATATTTTTTGTAATATTAATAAATAAAAATGTAACTACAAAATTATATTGCAAATGCTTTAATATTTTTTCTTCTTGCTGTGTATTTATCAATAGCCATTACTAATACATCTACTTGGTCATCGTGATTGCCATTAGGAAAAGAAGCACACTCATTTAAAAAGCTATCAATATATCTACCGTCTAATAAGTTTACTCTGCCACTCTGTATAATTGCACTTACTGAATTTACTCTACTAACTTTATCTTGTGTTGGTGGTTTATCTTCAATTACATTTAAACCAGTATTTCTTTTTAATTGTTGAACTATTGACTTACCACTTGCTTTAGGCTCTATAAATATTCTACTTGAATTAGTGTAACCGTTTTCAGATGTAAATTCTGTAATCTTTTTAATTAACTCTGGAAACTCTAAACGTACTGCCTCAACTTTCTTAATGTATAACTTTTCATTATGATATGAAACAGCAATCATAGCAGTAGCATCATTATAAGTTTTATTAGTATATGCAGTATCTAAAAAGAAATCCCAAGTCATTTTTAATGGTTGGTTGTTATTGTCTTTTGGTAATTCGTTTATAATGTTAAACCAATCTCTTTTAATCATTCCACCGTCTGCTGGAGATGGTAATTGCATATACTGTCCAGAATACCCATAGCTTCCCAAACCTATTTTAAAGCTATCTAAGACACTTTTACTTAGTCTTTGTGGAAATAGTAGTCCATCATCATAAAACTTCGTTAAACGGCTTGGAATTACATTTTCTGTTAGTTCTGCTGGTAAACATATATGTTGCCAATTATCTGCATCTTCTTTTAACAACATTCCAGTCAAGTCGTTTTCGTGTAGTCTTTGCATTATAACGATAAACATTCCTACTTTAGGGTCGTTTAATCTACTTCTTAATGTTTGATTGAAAAATCTGTTTGCGTTATCTCTTTCTATATCACTTCTTGCTAATTGTGGGTTTTGTGGGTCGTCTATCACTATTACATCCCCACCCATACCAGTTACAGTACCACCAGTAGAAGTACAATATCTTAAACCACCTTTAGGAGTGCTAAACTTACTCTTTTGTTTTTCATCTGTTGATAGATGTATATGTGGAAAGTGAGTTTGAAACCAATCAGATAAAATTAAACGTCTTGCTTGTACTGATAGTCCAACTGATAAAGAAGCTGAATAAGATGAGCTGATAAACTGTATAGAGTCATCTAAAATCCATAAATAAACACTAAAGAAAACATTAACTAATTCACTCTTTAAAGTTCTTGGTGGTACATTAATTAAAAGATGTTTGTTTCTTGGTTCTCTTTTAACTATTCTCTCTGCTTCTTTTTGAAGTTCATTACAGATATATTCAATATGCCAATTCTCTACAAGTGGCTGACCATTATGTAAAACTTTAAACGCTTCTAAACTGAATTTATAAAAAGAACGCTTATAGCTCTCCGCTTTCAGTTTCGTTAGTGTCGTTCTCATTTATTAGTTTATCTAATGTTTCTTGTGGTAAGTTGCTTAAATCTATTTCATCTGTTGTTATTTCAGCTTTAACTTCTGTTCTTGATAATTTAGGAAGTATATACTCCCCTAAGTTAGTAACTAATTCTATTGCTTTAGCTGGATTTGTTTCTGCAACTCTCACAATCCAATCTTCAAAATTCTCTACATTGTTTTCTACAAACATCTGAAAAGCGTTTCTTATTTCTTGTGTGCTTTTATTTGGAGAACCTTTTGGTCTCCCTGCACCTTCTCTTTTTCCACCACTTGGCATAATATCTTTTTTTACAAATATACTAATTTTAAATAATATAATAAATTAATTACAAATGCAAATATTCCTAAAGCTGTTAATATTCCAAACAAAGCAGATAGTTTTAATTTAGTCCATTCACTCATCTTGTTTGTTTATTAATCTGTTTTATCTGAAAATGTTTTATATTTCTTGTATGTTATAATTAATAGCATTACAAATATTATAATATAAGGGAATAATATTTTCCAATGTATATTACAAGGGTGTTTTGCAATATCTAATACTTTATGAATAAGTATTTCTCCAGATATTGTCGTATAAATAATGTAAATTATTAATCTATCTAAATGTTTCATAATCTTATTGTTTATCTTGTTTGGTTAAATTCTTCTAATTTCAACTTTAAAAAATCTGCAAGTTCAAACTGTTGCATTAATTCCTTTCTATATCTTTCTTCTTGATTATCAAATTTACTCACATTACTAAAGAAAAATAAAAACCCATTAATATCCCTTATTCCGTAAGGCTTATTGTTTTTGTAAATAATTTTAACCCCTTCCATAACTTCTTTTTTATTGTTTATAACCTATTTGTTTAACTCATCATTTATTTGTTTTAATTTGTTTTAATTCACTTCTTAATTCTTGCCATATTTTAGGCTCGTTTTCCTTTAAACAATTCATTATTTTAATTGCAGTATCTCCGTTCAACTCTAAATTAATTTTTATAATAACTTCTTTTTCTGCTTCACTCATTGTTTTTATATTAGGTTAATAAATCTTTACTTCTGAATTTGCCCTTACAAATCTTGCCATTAGGTTGCCTCATATTGCAATATGAATTTATTGAATCCCCACCAAAAGACTTTCTTTTACATTCATCACATTGAATATAACTATCCATTCTTAATAATTCCTTTATTTCTCTTTTATCACTCATAATCTATTTAGTTTTTAATAGTTGTTTTAACCCATCTCTTAACTTTATTACTTTTTCATTTAATCTTTTTTGATAAAACAAGTCATTCAAATTTGCATCTTGTATTTTAGCGAATCTCTCCAACTCCTTATTCCTTTCTTTTAACTGTTGGTTTTCTTTTTCAATGCTTTGTAAATACGTTTTTCCTATTGACCTACCACCAAAAACCATTGTATTTTTACCACTCCTTAAATCCTCAACCTCTCTTTCTAATTGGTCTATCTTTTGTTGTTTAGACTTAGCAAATTTTATAAAATCATCATTCTTAATCCAATCATCCGTATTAAAAATTGTTGTATTATTATTGCAATTATGTATTTTTATTTCTTCTATACTCATAACTAATCTATTTTATATACAGCTACAACCATACTAATTATTATATTTTTTGCTTATGATGTTTTAATTAATTGTTTTGCTCTCTACAAATATAAATCAATATATCTGATATATCCTATTTTTTTAATGCTTTTTTATAGTTTAAAAAGTAATCTGTATGGCTAATTTCGTTTGTATCTTTAGGTATAACCTGTATAGAGTACCCTGAGTAGCTATCTCCGAAATTATGTTGTATCCATGATGATGGAGGAGCAAAACTCATAAAATTCCTATAATCAAACTGCTTAACTTTTTGGTATCCTATTTGGTGCAAATCCCCTTTCTCTACATGGATAAAATCAGAGTTTATATCATAATGATCTATATAATCTGATATTAACCTTACAGCCTTATCGTTTAATATAATAGGTAGCCCTCTATTCATTTGCTTTTTATCCTTTCCATGAGTTAATATAAAGCAATGTTTACCATATACCCTATGCTCTAAAAACCTCGTTAATATATCTACCTCTACTATATTATTATCATATAATAAATTAATAATCTTTTGTATAGTTTTATTAATGATTAACCCAAAATCTCCACTATGATTATCATTACAGATACATCTCAAAATAATTTTATTAGCTGCTTTAGATTTAACTATTTTTTGTATTAGTTTAACCCTTGCATCTACACAAACATCAAATACCTCAGCATTATTTAGGTTTTGAGGTAGCTCATGCCCTCCCCTTGTAGTATATCCATTCCATCCATCAGCTAAATCCCCTAAATCATCTAAATATAAAACATCAAAAGTACCATGAGTATTATACTCCTTTATAATAGATGTAAATACTTTATCCATACTATCCTGATAGATATTAGCATTATACTCATATTGAAATAAAGCATCTTTATTAGGATTAACATTCATACCTACATGACTATCAGTTATAGTAACTTTTATAGCTTTATTCTCTTTAACTTTTTTAGGCTTAAAAGTAGTTGGGGTTATATTGGTATAAGCATCTAAGATAGTTTGTATAGTACTCTCTATATTTTCTAAAGATAAAGCATTTTCATCTGTATCCTGTTTAGCATGGATAGAGTAGCTTTTACCTTTATACCAATAATGATTTACATTCTCAGGGTTAATACCATTTTTTATAGCCTCCTCTACTAAACCTGCATCATGCCCCCTATAAATGTATAGGGCTGTTTTTTGATTATCTGTTAATCTATATTGTTTAGTTTCGTTTCTTTTAGGTATTTTTAGGTATGCTACCTCATCATCATTTAATCTTATTCTTTTATTTGCCATAACTGTAAAATTAGTTGTTATTTTGTTTTAAGCTCCACAATCAAATATAGTTACTTGTGAAACGTGGTTTTTAATTCTTTTAATACTTGCCTCGTAATAGTCTTTGTCTAATTCACAAGCAGTTAATTCAAAGCCTCTATCGTGACAAGCTAAGGCAATGCTCCCACTACCTAAATGAGTGTCTAATATTTTATCATTCTCTTTAGCGTAGTTATCTAATAGCCAATTATAAAGTTGTCGAGGCTTTTGTGTTGGATGTATTCTTACCTCTTTATTTTTCATATCTTGTTGTATCATACCGTTCCAAGTAAACTCATATACATTAACAGACTTAGAACCACTATAAAAAGCTAATTCAGCTCTACCAAAAGCCGTCCCCTTTTTATCCCAACAAATACGTCCTCCTGATAAATCAAAATTATTATAAAAATTTACTCCCCAAATAATCTGATTTTTACTAACTCTTATTAGCTCCTTAAAATACTCTTTGGTTGGTGCAATATTCTCAAACACATTATAATTTGTTCTTTTAGTCGCTTGTTTACCTTTGGATGTATTATCTTTTAAACCTATTGCATCATTACCACCATAAGGAGGGTCAACAATAGCTAAATCAAAATAGTTGTCTGGATAACGTGCCATTAAAAGCATATTATCTTCGTTTGTTACTGTTATTTTATCTGTTACTTTCATAATTTAGTTTTAAGCCCCAAAATCAAATATAGATGTTTGAGCTGTATGGTTTTTAATTCTTTTTATTGCTGCATTATAATAATCTTTGTCTAATTCACAGGCTGTTAATTCAAAGCCTCTATTGTGACAAGCTAAAGCAATAGAGCCACTACCTAAGTGAGTATCTAATATTTTATCTCCATCATTTGCGTATTTATCTAAAAGCCAGTTATAAAGTTGTCGAGGCTTTTGTGTTGGATGTATTCTTGTTTCTTTGTTTTTCATATCTTGCTGAAGCATACCGTTCCACCTCCATTTAAACTTTCTTGTTACATCAGAAAAAGAATGGTACGCTAATTCACAATCTGAATAAACACCCGTATTATCTTTATCCCAAACTATCCTTCCAGCACCTAAATAAATTTCATAATAATTAACACCCCATATTATTTGATTTTTGCTTACTCTTTTAAGTTCAGTAAAATATTCATTTGTAGGTACGTTATTATTTAGTGTTTTTAGGTTTCCATTTCTTTTTACTTTACTTGCATTATCACTTGCCGCAATTACAAATTCATTTTTATAAGGTGGGTCAACAATAGCTAAATCAAAATAGTTATCTGGATAACGTGCCATTAATAGCATATTATCTTCGTTTGTAATTGTTATTTTATCAGTTACTTTCATGCTCTTTTTTTTTATGGTTAAATGTAGTTAAATGCCCTATATCATGCCTATCTATTTTAAAATATAAATTCCTTTCAGATATACCTAATACTTTAGCTGTTAAATCTCTTTTATGCCTCATTAACTTAGATACTCTAATTATTAATTTTTTCTCCATAGTTAATAGGTTTAATTCTCCTGTATTATATTGCTCAGGAGTATATTTTTTTATTTTACTCATAATTCTAAATTTATTTGTTCGTTTGGCTCAGGTATATCTATATTAAACCATTCTTTGCCAAAGTTTCTGCAGCTTTCTAAATACTCCATAAACTCTGCAGTACTATCCTCAGTAGTAGTTAATGGTAAATTAGCTATCTCTCCTGTATTCTCATTTATAAACTCCTTAAAATGTAATTTACTTTTTAAAAAAGCATGAGTATCATCTATAGATACTACCTGCCCCCATTCAGTTTTAATAGCATCTTTTATTAATTTACATACCACTCCAAAATAATACCTATTTTGAGGGCTACTCCTTAGCTTTTTATATGGCTGTATAGTAATTAGTACCTCTTTACCATTAAAGTGGCTCAGAACGTCTAAAAATAGCCTTAAATTAGATGTTATCTTATTGTTTTCTATTGTACACCTTACTTTTAATTTCATTTTTTGCTCTTTTTTCTACTCTGTTTATAAATGATAATAGGTTAATTAATTTATCTACAGGGCTATCCTCTAACTGTTTTAATGCTATCTGCCCCATTAAAAAAGCCTTTGCATTTAATACCTTTAAACTAAAAAAACTATCATCATTCCCCTTATCAAAAATTATATTAACTAACCCATCTATGCAGGTTTTAACATTTCTAAACTCCTTTACTACCTGATAATGCTCTATATTACTACTTTTACTAAATGCCTTAGTATAATCCTGTATTATCTTATTAATTAAATTATATTGATCTTTAATTTTGCTCATTAAAAATCAATATTAGGTAAAATATTTTTATTATCTAAATCTAAATGATTAGTATTTACTGTATTTAATGGATTATTACCGTTTACTGTAAATCCTAAACCATTATTATAATAACATTCAATAGGGTTAGCTATATCTGTTACCTGTCCTCCTGTTCTAATGTTTTTTACTTTCCTAATATAAATCTGAGTATTATACTGCTCTGTAGGATGCCCTACTAACCTATGGATAGTAATAAAATCTGAGCATCTGTTAGCGAACCCCTGCCCTCCCTCACATTGAGCCTTGTTGGGAGGCATCTGATACCCTGCCCATTCATGCCCTGCAGCATACTCCCTACGTGCTGCCTCAGATACAGGATGGGTATTTAAGTAAATAGCTATACCTGTACTATTACAAAATTGCCTTGTTTCGTTTAAAAAATCATAATTAGCTGCATGGGTATAACTTCTATTTAATCCTGTAAATGGATCAATTAAAGCTCCATTACATTCAGTATCCTTAAATAATTTAAAAAGTTCTTGGGCTGTATATTGCTTACTATTATCAATAAAAGTAAACCATCTTAATACCTTTAACTCTAACTCTACTACATCACTAAAGTTAGGTATATCCTGTACTTTATGCCCTGATAAAAATTCTATTAGCTGAGATACTAACTCCCCTGCCTCATTCTCTCCACTCCATATAGCCCACTTAAGGTCATGTTTAACACTTAGGCAAAGCATATACCATAGTATCCATGCTGTCTTACCTACATTATCTAAACCTAATATTACATTAAATTGCCCCTGTTTATATCTTATAGCATCATCTAACTCAGGTACTCCTATCTCTAACCCTTTAGCTATTTTACCTGCATGATAATCCTCTAAATACTCTGTAATTTTATCGTTTTGCTCTATCATTTCTACATCCTCCCTAATAATTTTTCTCCTTTAGTTAGCTCTTTATTGCTAACTGTAGCATATTTATCCATCTTATCTGCCCTGCTGATAAATTCTAAAGTAAGGTATTTATGGTTTGTTTCTTTGTGGTAGCTGTCATTATAGCAGCTAAGTATAGCATTTTTAATATCCTCTTTTGTATAACCCTCTTTTAACCTTGCTTTAAATTGTACTTTAGCCTTTTGAGGTATTACCCTACATTTTTTAGATGTTACCTGATTAAAATAAGTTAACAAAGAATCCCACTTAATAATATTTATATTATTATATATATCTTTATCTTTATCTTTATCCTTATCGGTACTTTTGGTACTATTTGGTATGCGTTCGTATGCGTTCGCATCTTTTGGTACTTTTTTACTCCATCTCTCCTCTGCTATTTGCTTATTTTTTAAGCACTTAGCCTCATACTTTTTTAAATCTCTTTTTAATTGTAGTTTAATAGGCTCAAATGCTATCTTTAATACTAAATCATCAGTAGTAGGGTTATCATCATTAACATAACTAAATATATGTTTAATTAGTTTACCTGCATAATCATCAGGTAAATTATCAAATAATGATTTTTGGTCAGCATAGAGCTGAAAAGCTGCTTTATCTTTTGCCATTTTGTAACTTTTTAATAGTAACTTTTAATGATTAAATGAGGATAGGTAGTTACTAAAAACCTAATTACAGGGATGCCTCCACAAACCTCATAGCTAAACTAATAAATTAATTTAACTTACTTACTTTTTTATCAATAATATTTTGGTTATTACTAATAATATCACATTTAGCATTAGTAGTTTTTACATCCTGCTGTATTTTATCTATCCTTTTAGGGATAACAAATAAAATATAAATTAGTTGAATTAGGCTAATTATACCTACTATTAAAATCTCCATTATATATTAATTTAATTGGTTACTAAAAAGGTAAACCATCCTCTGCAGGAGTATTATTAGTATCATTTGCCTGAGCATTTTCTACAGCCCACCCATCTATATTATGATACCATTTACTGTTAAATTCTCTACTACTAATATTAATAGCTACATCTACTTTATCCCCTTTTTTAAGGTCTTTAATCAGCTTAATTTTTTCATCTCCAAAAAAGCTAATACATACCAAAGGATTAAATTGAGCCTCTGTATCTATTACAATACTTTGTTTAATCCATTCTTTACCTGCTTTAGTAGTTCCTTTTTCTGCAGGTAATTTACTTTGTACTTTTCCTGTTACTTTCATTTTTATTTAATTTAATTGTTAATAATTTTGTATCCTAAAAACTCATCTAATCCCCTATTCTTATAATAGTCTATTAATGAGCTATGGCATTTTAAAAATTTAGCAGTTTCTGATTTACTCCTAAAAAAATGCTCTTTACCTGTTTTTATATTTTTTATTCTCATAGGTTTTAGGTTATGGCTGTTTTTAGCTAAATCCATACTAATCCCCATATTATCCCACAACTTTACTAACTCCATCCATCTCATCCTATAGGCTTTATCATACTGTAAATCCCATTCATGCTGAGGAAACTGTAGCCTAAATGTAGATGAGTTTCTATCTAATATTAAAGCTATTTTAATGCTGCTCCATTCATTAATAAAATGTAATAAGTAGGCTAATGTTTTGCGTCTGCTACTATAAAACCTTGTATTATTTTTGCTCTTTAATAACTCCAAAGGTAGTAAATGCCTATCACAAAACAAGGATATTTTATCTAAATCTGTTTGCTTTATTTTATTCATCTTTTTATAAGTTTTAAATGTAAATCCCTAACAGCTTTAACATCATTACTACAGTATAAACCTATCTCATTAAATCTACCTGCATCATAATAACCCTGAACTTTACTACCATCAATACCATCTTTAGGGCTTTTAATACCCATATAAGTACAGGCATCAGATAACTTATGCATAGCCTTATAATCTGTAGGGCTTAACTGCTTCATAGTATCATATATATTATGCCTATTACTCTCAGGCAATAATGACTTTAATCTACCTGCATCATACTTTACTGATCTATGAAATATAAATGGCAAATCAAAGGATAATATATTATGCCCTATCCACTCAAAAAAACAGCCCTCTTTATCAATAGCATTTTCAAACTTATATATTAACTCATCCTCATTAATGGAGGTTATGTTTTGTACCTCCCCATTATCTACAGCCCATGATATACTACATATTTTAGCTGTAAATGAGTTTAGCCCTGCTTTATCTTTTATCTCCTGCATTTTTTTATCTTTATATGCAGCTATTTTCATTACATCAGTATAATTAGATGGGGCTTTTAAATCATCAGGATTTACATTTATAACTCCTCTTACTGTTTCTATATCAAAATATAGTCTTTTAATATCTTTTTTCATCTTTTTTTTAATTTACGTTTTGCATTAATTTAATTAACTCTTTATCTTTTAATTTTTTATTTCTACTGCTCCTATATGTATCTGTAATATCATTTAACTTTAGATTTATTAGGATATGATTTAATAACTTTTCTGATTGATCAATATATCTTTTTTTATATAAATCATTCTCATAGGTTAATACCTCTATATCCTTAGTTAAATTATCTACCTTATAACATGATATTAAAATAGTAAGTATCAAAGCGGTAATTAATATATTATCAGTTTTCATTATCAGGGCTTTTAGGCATTATCATCCAATGGGTTACCCCTATCTCTACTAATCCATCATGCTCTGCAGATGCTGTTAACCATCTACCATCAGCATAAAAACATTGCATTACAGGGTAGTACCATTGCTCTATAATATCAGGATTTTTAATATTATATTTTTTAATTGAGTCGGTAACAAAATCTACCCCCTCTTTATTAGCTATTACACTACAGGTTAATACATTCAAATGCTCTGCAGGTAGTTTATCTGTCGTTTTTATCCACTTCATAATTAAACAGTTTTTAATAATGATTTTACATATTTATTTATATCAAATTCTGAACACTCTAACATCTCTTTAGTTAAAAGAGAATAGTAATATTTAGATAATGCAGCTAATAAATACTCAGGTATAGTATCCTCAAAACTCATTAGCTTTTTAACAGCTTTTAGTATTTTAGCCTCAGCCCTTTGCTTTATTAGTACACTTCTTACATCCTCATCAGATACATATATATAAGTACTTTGGTTACTCCCCCTCTGCTCCTTTGTATATTTAGGCATAATTAATCCTAAATCCTCTAAATCTGATATTCTCGCACCTGCAGTATTTTCTAATAAGTTTAAAGATATTTTAATATCTAACCATGTACTATTAGGATTATTAATAATGTAATTTAGAATTTTTGCTTTATCAGTTTCTATTTTACCTGATTCTATTTGCTTTAATAAAGCCTCCATTTTTGCTCTCATAATTATTTTTGTTTTAATATTGCTATATATTCTTTAAATTGTCCTTTATTGATCATATCTACCATTTTATTTAATCTATCCTCAGCCCAATTAGGTATATATTTGCCTGTGGTTTCTATCATTACCTTTGGATAATCATATAACCCCCTGCCTAATCCTAACTGTACTGCTGCCCTTTTCATACTGTCAGATATACCCCCCTTAACAGGCTCTATTTTAGTTTTAGATGCCCCATCAGATTTAATAATAAAACCATTATCATGCTCTATTTTGATAGTACAGATAAATCCACCATCTACCTCAGTAAACTCATTACTCCATTTATCCCATCCAAAGGCTTTATCAAATCTCTCCATAACACACCTATTATTAATGTATGGTACTATTATAATTTTATCCCCTGATTTTGTTTGCTGCTGTACTCTCCACTCTATCTCATTAGATTGTATAGGCTCTGAGAGTATTTTTTTAGCTTTCTCTAAACTCATTTTTTAAAAATTTTGGTTAAACATTATTTTATTGAATACATTGAAATATTTAAACCATAGTAGGTTACTTAGGTTACATACTCCAAAATTATTTTCATAGTTTATTACTAACTTTCTTAGAGCTATCAAATGCTGCTCCTCATTATCCTTATGCTCTAAGGCTTTTTTTACTGTATTAAAATGTACTGTTTTTAATTTATCCATTACTTAAAGTTTTTATTAGTAAATTGCTCTTTCAATACCCCAAAGTAAAACAAAATAATTAACACTACATAATAATTAACAGTTTAATTTAATAATTAACTTAGAATTAACCTTATTTAATGAGGCTTTTGTTACTAAAAAAGTACTCTATATCATTAATATCCAATTGATTAAGACTAAACCACTCCCTTTCATTATTTATTAAAACTTTTTTATGTTTAAAAAATTTATGTAGCTTATTTTCAATATCAAATTGGCATATTTTTAATAAAATAGTTCCTTTGTGTTTGATATTTAATTCATCAACCCTATTAAATGGATCATCTGATTTGCCTATTTTATATAATTCATACCTAACATTATATGCTAAATACGTTTTCTTTTCTTTTTTTTCATTTTGTAGCTCTAATAGGTATTTTCGCCACTTATTTACATCATATATACTCATAATAAAAAACCCCTAAATCAGTAGGTAACGGGCTACATCATTAGAGGCTTTTAAAAAATTTCTTAACTTGTTGCCGTTACTCAACAAAATCAAATTTAATAATAATTTTATGAATAAAATAAAAATAAAACCATTATCAGTTAATTTGGCATGGAAAGGTAGGAGGTTTAAAACTCAAAAATATAAAGATTATGAGGTAATGTTAAAAGTAATGTTACCTGCTATTAAACTACCTGAGCCTCCATATCATATTATAATAGATTTTGGATTTAGTAATAAAGGCTCTGATATAGATAACCCTTTAAAGCCGTTTTTAGATATACTACAAAAGAAATATAATTTTAATGATAAGGATATATATCAGTTAACAGTTAATAAAAGTATAGTTAAAAAAGGTAATGAGTTTATAGATTTTGAGATAAAAGAAAGGGAGCTACCTAAGTAACTCCCTACTAACCATGAAGAAAAAAGAGCAAAATAATGGAAAGGTTAGTTTTTTATATTTCTTATAATATTATCTGTTTTAGCTTTTGATCCTGCAGAGCTACCAAAAAAGAAATTTATAATAGTAGCTACTATAGTACCTAATAAAAACCCTAATACAGTATCAGCCATTTTAGGATTAACAACTTCTGTAAAAGTAGCTAAAAATAAATAAGCAGAGCCTATTACACTCCAAAAAGTAGCCAAATAATAAACAAATCGTTTACTAAATATATCATCCTGCTGCAATGCTACTTTTTGCATATCCCTTGCATCCTTAGTATTTTCTATATCTAACTGCAGTAAATCTAATGCTTTTAACTTATCCTCAGCAGATATACTATTATCCCCTTTAATAGCCTCTCCTAAGTTTTTTAATGCATCTACTCCTGTTACATTACCTGCTAACTTTAAAATATCAGGAGCTACCCCCTTAATACTTCTTAAAAAGTTACCTACTTTAGTACCTCCCTCTTTACTCATAACTATAATATTTAGTTTTGCCGTTTTCTTTAACAGCTTTTAATATTTGCTTTCTATTTTTACCTTTTTTATATGATACATGCACCCAATTAGGCTCTTTATCTGTACCAAATTCCCAAATCATCTGATCAAAATCTAAATTATATTTTATATAATCAAATATCTCTGAGTTAGCTATACCCCCAAATATATCAGCATCTAAATCTAATGCCTCCCCTTTACTGTGCTGAGATGTTTTACTACTACCTCCTATAGCTTTATTCAGGGCTATACTTCTATATCCTGAGCTAACCCCTATAGGCTCATCAAAATAATCCCTCAAAGGTTGAAAAATATTATTTGCTATCTCTTTTAAATTTTCTAAATGCTCTGCAGTAGGCTCATTATTTATACCTAATCTAATAGCAGTATTAGACTTAATTACCTCAGATAAATATAAATTTTTACTAAGTTTCATTTTATTTATTTTTCATATCTTTTATATACTTAACTATCCTAACTATATTAAATACTAATATGGATAAACCTATGCCCCATTTCAAAGCTGCATCTATAAGTGTATTCTCTACCCCTGTCATTTGTATTCCTACATTTAATAGTACCCATTCTTTTACTAAATATACAGCGTTTAATATATTTAAACTTATCCATTCTGCACTTTGTTTAATTGGCATTACATTAATTTTTTATAAAGTTAATAATTTAAAACCTAACAGCATTACTAACCCCCTGTATATCTTTACAGAATAGTTTGCCTGAGTTATAATCTTTTAATAATTTGCCTATATTGTATGGTACATTTTCATCTCTTAAATTAGCCTCTATACCTATTATACTCCTCATGCTAACCTTATTAGTATCCTGCCTCATTATATCCTTAGATATAGCCTCCCTAATCTGTTTACCTGCATTATCTGTAAACTCCTTAACCTTTTTACTATCTAATAAAGTTTGTACTAAATGGTTATCATTTAATTTAGTTTCTATCCTTTTATCTATAATGGAATTTATATCTGCCTCTGCTCCTTTCTGAGTATAATCCCATACTTTAGAGCCTATAAAAGCTAATACTATTAACCCTATTGTTACTGCTTTATTTTTTATGTATTCTATAGCTTTATTTGTATCCATTTAATATTTTTTAACTTAATTCACGCCAATTTAAAGTGCTATATATTACTGATGTAGTTGTTATTCCTAAAAAAGCTAAATATATTTTATCTGCTGTACCTCCTATAGTAGCTCCTAACCTTACAGCACTATCCAATTTAGCATTAAAGGTACCTTTATCTGCAAAAGTACCCATCTGTAATATTGTACCCTCACTACCTGTAGCTATGGTTACCTGCCCTGCTGTTATATGCTGCATAGAGCTATTAGTATAATTACTCCATGTAGTACTATCTGTAGTAGTGGTAGGATTTAATAATAAAGCCCAATACCCATTTTTATTGGTTGCCGTTTCTAATATTGAGCCATCTAATAAATCTGCTAAAGTATCTAATTTAGTTGTTTGTAATCTAATTCCAACATTACTTTCCCATGTAGTAGTACTGTTAACTGATAATGATGCTGCAGAATAAGTCGCAAAGGTTTTACCTATTTTATTTACAGCCCCCTCTGTATTAAATGTAGAGCATATAGCTCTAAAAGTTCCTGCAGATGTACCTGTATTCCTTATCTCATACCTTAAACTATGATTAGGACTTTCCATATATATCCCATCCCCTAATATATGATCCTCCTTATGGCAAGTATAAAAAGCCCCATTAGATACAAAACCCCATTCAACACTACCAACCCCTAACCATTCAAATTGAAACCAAAATAGTAAGTTTCCTGTCTCAGTTCCTAAACTTAAATTAACTCCTGATTTGCCTGTACCATCTAATTTATCCCCATTCCAACTACTCTGAGCAATAGTATTTTTTGTACCTCCTTTAGATATAACAAAATTAACATTTGTACCATCTACCTCTAAATAAAACCCATCAAAATCAGAGTTAAAAGGAGTAGTAGTATTACTATTAAAATAACCTACTCTTTTAGTTACATCAGTTTCATTATCAAAATTCCTAAAAGTCATTAACCCTAAAGCACTTTTACCTGTCATGTAGTTGAAACGCTGTTTAGTTTGCATTATAGCTACATCTGTAGCTCCTGTAGAGGTTGTTAATGTACTCTCTGCATTAGCTGTACTATGAGCTATCCCTCCTGTTCCTATGGTTTCTGTATCATAGAATAAAGGCAAATTATCATGTAACTGTTTGCCATCAAATTGAGTAGTTAGCTCTGATGTTCTAAGCCTACCAAATGCATCAATATTAAAACTATCTGAGTATTTTACTTTACTTTCAGGTATATATGTCATATCTTTATTAAATTATAAACCATCCTTGATTACTCCCTGTACCTTTGTAAAATAGTTTTATACTACTTAACTCGGCATCAAAGCAAACATTATTTGATTGTGAAATTATATTATTACCATTAGGATTAACTGTTAATGGATAAGTATCAAATGATGATGCCTCATCTATCAAAATTAATTCTTTTTTATCGTTTGGGCTACTTGGCAAAGTTATAGTAAATGAGCCTCCTGATGTATCACAAAATATTATTTTATCAGAATTAGTAGCAGTATAATTAGCTGTTTTAGTTGTATAGCTTTTACTAACCCCATCTGCTGATATACATAACTCCTTTTTAGTACTACCTAAAACATCTGCAGGAGCATTTATATTATCATAAAAACATATCTCATCACTATCTATGTATAATAAACTATCTTTTGTAGTATCCCATATATGCCCTGCCTTAGTTAATTTATTACCTGATATAATAGTATTTAATAATGGATATATTCTAAAATAATCTACATCCTGTATATAACTAACTGCAGCAAAAGTACCTGTAGCATAATCCTCAAAATTATCCCCTATTAAATCTCCTAACTCAAAGCCATGAGCATTACTACCACCAATTAAAACCCCATTAGTATTATCTATTAAAGCCTGTATATTTGTAGTAGATAAAGCTGATGTAAATATTAATAATTCATTTAGGTTAAACTCAGCACTATTAACAGATCCATCATAACCTATATACATACTACCTGCAGAGGATGATGTGCCTCCACTTAATACCCCTGTATCTACACTTACCCCATCCTGATATAATGTTACTGCATTACTATTAATTACTAAATCATAATCAGTAAAATCTGTAGTAAATGTAGCATCTAAATCTATTACAGATGCAGTAGAATCAGTTATACTAAATCTAATAGTACTACTACCTGCTATAGTACTTATCTCTATTAATCCTGCTTTTGTTAGTATTTTTCTTGTATTACCATTAGCCCCCAACTTAATACCTAAATGAATACTCCCATTAGATACCCCATCTAAATAACTAATACCCCCTAAATCTATACTATTAGTACTATCTGTAAATACTGCATCCTTTCCTACCCTTGTACTATTCGCTAATGTTATACCTGTAGCAGTACCATCATTACCATTAGAGCTATAATCCCTTATAGTTGTTGTACTATTCTCATTAAAATTATATGCTAAACTTACTGCCATTTATGGATAATTTGTTATGTTAGTTTGATTAGTATTTACTGTAGTAGATGGCTGTACTATTAAATTAGATGAGCTACTACTATTATTATTTGGATTATAAGGGGCTGAGCCTCCTATAGTACCCTCATTAGCATTATGAGTTAATACATTATATGATGTACTTATTGTAGGTGTTATAGTTGTAAAATCATCTAACTCTAATAACTCTACATCATATACCATATTAGATACATCCCATTTAATGTTATTTTGTTGGTATCTTGTAGTAACAGATGCTACCTCATAAGTTAAAGCATTATAAAACGCTATATCTCCTACTAATTTACAGCTAACTCCATCAATAAAATCCCCTCTCAAATCCTTAAAAGTTTCAATAGCTATTCTCATTATACTATAAGCCTCTGTTTTACCTCTCCTTTGCCAACTATCGGTTAAACTTGTATCAGATAACCTAAATGAGTTTTGAGATAATATACTATTACCATCAGCATGAAAAAAAGTTTCTTTATATACCTCCTCATCCTCATCTATCTCACTATATATTATCTCATCATCTACTATAACATTATTAGCAGGTATATAAAAACCACCAAATAAAGAGGATTTTAAAAAGCCTAAATCTATATCTATAGATGAGGTACTATCATAAGCTACTATATCATGGTATGGTCTGTAATACCTAAAAGTAAAACTATATACTCCATTTTGAGGTAGGTTAGGAGTTTCTATTTTAATTAGTTTTTTACTCCATGATACAGCACTAAAATTAGTATTATTAGCAGATGTATTAATACTGTTAAACCCTCCATTAGATATATATTTACATCTACCTGCTGTAGTACTCCATGTATATCCTGCTATATTATCCCCTACTAAATAATAAGTACCTAACTGTATATATAGCTCATAGGTTATAGTAAGCCCACTCATTAAATAGTTATTAGGCATATTATTCCATGATAAACTATCCATGTCAACTCTCGCATAAGTATAAAACTCAAATCTAACTTTATCTGTAGTAGATGTAGGTACTGATGGGTACTCATATTGTATATATAAGTCTGTATCTATTGCTGATGCTGTAGCCTGTTCTATAGGCTCAAATGTAAAAAGGTTTTTATTACTTTGAGATTGATAATCGTATGTACTCTGAGCTGCAAAATTCTGATCACTACTAAGAGCCTGATAATTATAAGTATCAGCCCCTCCACTTTCACTCCATAAAGTAGGGAAGCCTGAATAAGTAGCTGCAGGAGTAGGTACAGGATTAAATGTTATTCTTTCAAATGTACCATTTCTAATAAAGTTATACCCCTCAAAATCCATAGTATTAGATTTAAAAGTTAACTCCACTCTATTTAATGGTACAACTATCTCCTTTTCCATATCAGCCCCTATAAATGCTAACTCATTAACATTATCTTTATCTACTCCTGTTATAGTATAACCTGATGTATAGCTACCTGTAGCATCTACAGTTATAGTACTCTCAGTACCTACATTAGCATTAAAATCCCTATATAATAAAGTAGTACCCTCATACTCCTGTACCCTTACTATATGCCACATATCGTTATATAAATATATATGAGCTTTAAAAGGTCTTAATATTTCTTTTATAACCTTATTACAAAACCATCCAACATCCTCATTTTGGCTACCTTTCTTTTTAATTTCTTTATATAAAGCACTATCTACAAATGTTTGATTTAATGGGCTATCTGTAGTAGCACTATTATGATTATCCTCATATACATTAACAGACTCTCTAATGCCTAATGGGTTATCTAATTGGTTAAGACATAACCTTAATACCTCTATTACAGATTTTTGCCCTGTATATAAAGTACCCACACCTGTATCCTCAAATCTAACATATTTTAAATGGCTTAATCCATCTGTAAACTGTATAGAGCTATTATATGGAGGAGTAGTAAAAGGCTCTGTAGCTATCTCTGATTGATTGTAACCCCTCCATACTATTTGATTATCTGTAGCAGGGTTTCTAACCAAAGTCATCATATAATCCCCATAAGATGCTGTTAAAAACTCTGAGTATTGCCCCTCTGTTTCATTCCATATATTAACTGTAGCTGTACTATTCCTAATAGGCTCAAATTGGTCTGCATTTTTCCATTTAATCTCTACAGGTTTACCACCTAACTCCATCTCTGAGGTACTACCTACATAACCCTCTAAATATATATTTAACCTCCAAGTTATATCAATATCCTTTTGAGTAGTTTTAAAATCTGTTTGATATTTTAAACCGTATGCCATCTATTAATAATTTTGTTGTTTATTATATCTCCCCATAACTCCTACTAATCTATCTGCCTCTATCTCAAAAGTAACCATACCTGCCCCCATTCCCTGAGGTTGCATAAATTGTTTTAACTTATCTAATGGAGCAATAACCTCAGGATTAGTTAAGGATGTACCTCTACCCTCTCCTACATTTACTAAACTTTCTCCAAATGCTAAACCTCCATTAGCCATCTGAGGAGCCTCCTGAGATGTTAATACGCTTTTCATTGCTGCTCCAATAGCTACAAGGGCTACCCCACCACCTATTAATGCTGCAGGATTTGTAAATATTCCTGATTTTAGAGCAATTTTAACAGCTAATAAAGATGTACCTAATGCTATTAATTGCCCTCCTATACCTTTTACAATACTGCTAAGTTGGTCAACAAAAGCAGAGCCTATATTAATTACATCTCCTCCTGCCATCATCTCCCCTAAAGCCTCCCCCATCATAACGAATGATGAGCTAATAACCTCATTTAAAGCACCTGTTAACATTTCTCCTCCTACCTCTGCTGCCTGTATTTGCCTATCTATCCATTCACTTACAGGATCTTTTTCAGTTTCTAAAGTAGCCCCTAACTGCTCTATCCCTTTTAATTCTAAATTAATAGGAGTAGTAGCAATACTATCAATAGCATCCTTTAGCCCATTTGTTTTACTTTCTACTTTATCTATATTTGCTATCCTACTACTATATGCTGAATTACTTTTTACTACCTCCTTAGTTTCTTCTTTTAATGAGGCTGTAGTACTCTTAATTGTAGTAGTTAATCTTTTACCTGCTGCTAAATATTCATCATAAGTTATTACCCCCTCCTTTAACTGAGCCTTTAATACTTTTAATGCTGTTATACTATTTTTTTGTAAAGTTTTAAAATCCTTTGAGCTATTTACTAATCTATTAGCTGCATTTTGTACATCTATAATACCTTTTACTGTAGGTTGTGAAAATGCTGCGATTTGTTTCCACCATGATAAATCAGAGTTATTAATATCTGTAATAGTTCCTAATAGCTCATTAATCCCATCTACTACTGCTGATACTGATTTAGTTACTATACCATTATTACTATCTAATGATAAAGCAAATTGATCATAGGCATCCTCCATATTAGAAAATTTACCTGTCAAAGTTTCTGATATAGCTGCCATAGAGCCTGATACTCCCTCAGCATTACCTAAATCTGTTATATATCCCCTTATGCTCTCTGATGTATTTTTAACCTCTGTAGTAACCCCTTTAAAGGTAAATGCTACTTTATCTCCTTGCTTAGATGCCCTAATACCAAATTCTTTTAACCTTTCAAACTCTCCTGTTTGAGCATCTATAATCCCCTCTGCTAATTGGTCGAATGATTTACCTGTAGAGGCTGCTAAATCCCCTAACTTACCCATCTCATCCCTTGTAGGTTTAAAGCCCTGATTAGCTAACTTTACAAAACTATCAGTTAGCTCCTTTACTTGAAAAGGTGTTTTAGATGCAAAATCTGTTAACATCCTCATAGATGATTGTGCTGCAGATGAACTACCTAATGTAGTAGTTAATACAGCCTCCATCTTTTGAAATTCTGCTATAGTGTTTACTATACTTTTACCAAAAGCAATAACAGGAGCTACTGCCATAGCTACCCCTATACCTTTCTGTAGTGTACCCCAACTATCAGCATTTTTCTTTACAGATTTATCTACTGAGCCTATCTCTGAATTAATCTGTTTTACCTTTCTTTTAAGGTCTTTAATCTCTGCCCCTACCTCTACTATTAATTTTTCTATTGTTTGAGCCATGTTTTTACTTAATTACTCCATTTATTATTATACTCTCCTTTCTCTCTCATTAATTCCCTAAACTCTGTAAATGTCATGCCCTTTCCTGTTTTCTTTATTTCATCCATTGGTAACCTTATTACATCCTGAGGCTTTATAGTTTGGCTTTGTTTATGAGCAGCTAAATTATTTCTTTGAGTAAAATCTAACCTCCATAAATGTAACCTCTCCTGCTCTGTTTCATTATATACCTCCTGATATATAAAAAAATCTGCCCAAGTCATATTGTAAAACTCAGGCAGACTAAATCCCATTTTAATGGATAGCTTTTTTAATTGCTTAAATGTTACCTCTACTGAGCCTTTTTTTTTTCATCTCCCTCCTCATCAGTTTTATCATCTGATTTAGGTAAGGATTGATATACCTCTAATAAAAACTTTTTTAACTGCCCTGCATCCATCTCATCCATCATATCTCCTACCCATATATTATCCTCTGTAAACTCCTGCTTTTCTACCCTGCAGCCATCTTTAATAGAACAGTATAAAATATCTCTCAATACTATCATATTACCTACCTGAATTAGTTGTAATATATCTTTATAGTACTGAGGCATATCTACCCCCTTTAGTTCTAAATATAGAGCAGTAGTATTTATACCCATTTTAATAGGTAGTTTTTTACCTCCTAACTCTATAAATGTTGTTTCTTTAATTGCCATAATGTCAAGAAATTTAATTAATAATTTATGATACTGCTGATTGAGTTAAAGCACCTTTACCATTAATAGTACCTGAGTACTCTGATACTGCTCCATTAGATGCAGTAATAGATATATTAGATATATCTGCTGTACCTGTCCACTCTGTATCCCCTGATACTCCTGTAGTAAATAATACAGTAACATTAGTACCATTAATTAAAGCTGTACCTAAATCAGATACCCCTATAGTAGCACTAAAATCAGTTAGAGCAGATACATCTAAACTCCATGATTTTTGCCCATTAATATGGTTATTCCATCCTGCATCATCTTTACAAGTTGCATCAGGTAAATCCTGATCTATGTTTAATGTACATTCTTTTGCACATGCTACAGTATTACCATCAATTTTAATTCTTAGTAACCTGCCATCAAATACTCCTGCTGTTGCCATAATTTTATTATTTTAGTTTTTTAATTTAGATAACAAAGATACTTAATAATAGTTAACTATAAAATTAACTAAAATGTGTTATTAATATAATTGCTTTCATTTTTAATAGTTTGTTGTTACACTCATAAATGTGTCTATTGCTGACAATTCAGAAGCACTCAAACTTGATGAACTTGATACTAATATTTTATTGTAGCTTTGTGAATTGTAAACAGCACTTAATCTCTGTAAACTTCCTAATGTTAAATTATCCCTGCCTGTTATGTGTCCAAAACCTTTTCCATCATCAGTCCCTGTAAACACAACATTTGTTTCTGTATTGCCGTTTAAGTTTATAACGTAAGGACTACCACTATTATTCCATTTAAACCAACATCTAAAATTAGATCCACTTACAACTGCGTTTGTACTTTGTATTTTTCTATTATTCGCTGCAATATTTACTTGAATATAAATAGTACCATTTGAATTAATACCAAAAATTATATAAGTGGTATCTATTGAACTGTCGGCACTTGTAATAAAACTTTGAGCTGTACCATCAAAATAACCATTATAAAAAAAATATCCACTTGTATGATTTAATAAATCACTTCCAACTGCATTTTGAAATCCATTTGTACCATTAAAATTAACATAACTTGTAGCTATTATTGGCTTAAATGCTTGTGTTGATTGTGCAAATTCAAAAGCATTTGGGCTTTTATCTAAAGACAAAGAACGCAAAGCCGTATTTTTAGGAATATATAACTTTAAATCTGTTATTGATAAAGGATTAAATTCTACCGAAATACCATTGGATGTTGAAGATGTAGCTCCTACTGTATTAGTAGCTGTTACTTCACAAGTTATTGATGTTCCTATATCTGTTAATGTTGTTAAATAAGTGCTATTAGTTTCGCCACCAATAGAAACCCCATCCCTTTTCCATTGATAAGTATAAGTTGTTGTTGCGTGTGTTATCCAAGTTCCGTTTGTTGTTGTTAATGTTTGATTTTGATAAGCATTACCACTCACTAAAGGAGCAACCGTATTAGTTGGAGAAACTCTTAAATCTATATCTATAACAGATGGATATGAGGTTGTTGTACCTAAAATATTAGTAATATCTATATCGGGTAATACTAATGTATCCCCACTACCTACAGTATTAGTATAGGATAAATTTGAGTTTTCTACTGTAGCATCAGAGCAGATACCTGTGATTTGTGTTCTCTCTGCTACTATATTACTCCATCCTGAGCCTCCCGAACTATCAAAAGCCCTTACCCTATAATAATATATTAAATCTGTAGTTACTCCTGTATGGCTATAACTCTCTGTATCTGTAGCATTAGTTACTAATAAACTCCATCCATTATCTATATTATTAGTATATTCTACCCTATAACCTGCATTACCTGTTACCCTACTCCATGTTAAATCTATCTGAGTAGTACCATTATCTGATGCAGCTAAATCTGTTATCCTTGTTAAATCTCCTGATATTTGAGCTAAATAATGCTCTAATACTATAGTTTTAACTATTCTCGTACCTGTTTTAGTAGGTACTTTATCTGTACTATTATCTAAAAGCCTATTAGTTACTACCCTAAAGTTATCTGATGTAAAATAGGTATCATTATGTAACAATTTTAATATTTGGCTACCTATATTATCACTATCTGCAGAGCCTCCTACAGCATTAGTATATTTAGTAATAACCATTAATGTAATAGTAGCTACCCCATTAAAATTATCTTTACAGCTATCCTCTTTAAAATCAAAATCAGCAAAGTATATAAATGGAGTATCCTCATCAGCCTTTACTACATCATATACATTAACAGTAGTAGCATTTAATGTTATACTACCCTGTAAAGCTGTATAATACTCCTCCCTTAATTCATTATAGCTATCTATCATTTTTTAAAAAATTTCTTTAATTCTCTTTTAATATTTCTTATATGCTTATCCTCATTTAGAGCTATAGCATTAAACCAAAATGGCTGAGCATCTGTACCCTCCTCTGCTATCTTTTTACTAACATAGTATGTAGCTCTACCTACCTCATTACCTGATACTCCTAACTTTTTTCTAACCCAATCTGATAAATCCCCATACTCTCCTGATGCTATTTTATGAGGAGGAGTACCCTCCTCTATATCTAATGCATAATGTACTGTAGGAGCTATCTCATGTATTAACCCATTATCCTGAGTACCTACCTTTTTCATGCTATTCCTTAACCCTCCTGTATTATCAGTACCATTTACTTTTAGGTTTCTCCTTGCATCTCTTATTATACTCCTTGTAGTTATCTCATTGGCATCTGCAATAGGTTTTAATACCTCATCCTTATAACCCTGTATTTTTTGGGCTAACTTTTTTTGAGATGCTTTATTAATACCTATTTTAACTTTCATTAGTAGCAATAATTATTAAATACTGATCCCTCTCCTGCCAATTTTCAACTGAGTTAATTTTATATACTTTACTATCCCATGTTAAAGTAAAATCATCTATATCTGTTATAGTAAACTCCTTAAATCTAAATTTAAAACTTACTGCATCCTGTAGATATTCTCTACCCTCCTCAGTAACCCCATTAGCTGATAGGTTTTTAACCTCAGCCCTAAAAGTGCCTATAGTAGTATCTGAGGATGTAAAACCTCCTTTACCATCAGATGTAGTAGATAACTGTTTTAAAGTAATAAATTCTCTATGCTTTCTACCCATTATAATTTAATGTTTTTATAAGGCTCTAACAATATTTTAGCATCATTAGGTATTAAGTTATCTGTAATACTCATACCTGTATCTCTATAATCATATAACCTTAAAACTACCCTTTTAACTGCATCTATAATAGGCTCAGGTATATCAGTACTATCATCCCCATAACCTGCTACATAAGTTACCTGTAATTGATAATCATTTAATATATCTCTTACTGTATGCCCTGCAGGTAAATATGTATTCCCTGCAAACTCTATATATTTATCATTAATACCCTTAACATAATAATCATTATTAACTGTTAAAGTAGTAGAGTTATTATCATAACTAATCTGCTCTACAGTAGTAACTGACTGTATAGGAGCATGAGGTAAATCTACTAAACCTGAGTAGCTTTTATAAAATACTTTTAAAGTTTGACTAATTAAAGCCCTATTTAGATACTCCTCTATTAATTTAGTAGCAGTAGTTACAAAAGCAGCTATTAATGTATCATCTGTAGCATAGCCTACCTCCAAAAAAGTTTTCATATCTGCAGTACTTACTACAGGATTAACAGGAGCAGAGGTAACAGATATTTCATGGAAAGTATTTACATTAAAATTAGGCATCTTTAGTATCCTTATTAGTTTTTAATTGTTTTGTTTTTTTCTCAGTTTTCTCCTCTTTAACCTTAACAGTAATAGCCTCAGCCCTCCCTATTGAGATTAAATATTTAGCCTGAGCCTCAGATATATCTACTTTATCCCCTGCTTTAGCTACACTATTTTTTTGTACTAAGTCCGTTTTTAGTTTTACTAACATTTGTTTTAGTTTTAGGTTTTATAGGCTCAGCTTTAGGCTCTGCCTTTTTAGTTACTTTTTTAGGTACTACTTTACCTATAGATAGCCTTTTACCCTCATATACTTTTGCAGCATTTTCAGGTATAAATGCAGTATCTCCTGCTTTATAAAATTTACTATCTACTGATGTAGGTTTAAAAAAAGTTACTTCTATTTTATTATTTGCCATCTTATATTATTTTTTATCAAAGATAAGGTTTTTAATAAAGGCTTTAAAATTGTCTTTATCTCTCTCTATTTGTTGTAATAAAAATAGCCTTTGATTAATTGCCCTACCTCTATAATGATCAATATTATTATCTATCCATCTAATACCTTTAACCCATGAGTTAATATTATTCCTATCTTTTACAGGCTCTCCTGCATTACCTACTACCTCCTCTAATGCTGTATTAGTATCTGAGTATAGTACAGGTATCCCATAACCTATACTCTCTGCTGCAGTACGTCCATAGCTCTCATAATTAGATGGCATAATAAGTAATTTAGTATCCTTATACACTTTACTCATATCCTCCTGCTGAGGTAGTACCTTTACATTTTTAGGCTGATGGGTAAACTGTTTAGCATAACCCCCTGTAATAGCTAAAAAATCATACTCAGGTAGGCTCTCTGCTATCTGTTTTAATAATAACCCTCCTTTATTCTCATTTAGATTAATCATAGTAATATATTTACCATTAGAGTTAAATGATGTATCTAATTTTAGTATAGGTCTTATTAATGCTGATTTGTTACCTGTAAAATCTGCAGCTATCCTATGCTCTGTAAAATAACTGTTATAAATTACTCCTATCTCCTTACGTGCCTTAGCTAATACTGATCCATTAGTATTATGCATATAGATACAGATAGGTACTTTATTCATTTTAGAGTAGTTAACTGCTTTACCTTGTTTACCTAAATGAGTAAAAACTACATTAGCCCATTTATAATGATGCTGTAAAGGTACATCAGTATTATCCTCACTATATAAATCTATATTATTAAAACTATTTTTATTAGTTCTATCTGCTATAATCCTAACATTATAATCCCCTGTACTTTTAAGATACTCAGCAAAATCCTGAGCCGTTTTCTCTCCCCCTGATAGTTGTACATCTACATATAAAGGTATATGAAATAATATATTAATCATTCTATTTGCCCCTTTTCAAATTTATAAATACTTTTTTCATTACTTACTAACCCTTTTCGAGCATAACCTAAACTCTCATACTCATCCTGCCTACTCCATGAGCTACCATCTAAATTAGTATTACCTATCCCCTTAATCCTATAAGCAGCAAAGCCATGATTTTTAATAGCCTTTCTTTGATAATCTTGAAAGCCGAAAAACCTTTTATTTGCTACCATCTTTTGAGGATATGCCTCTACTCTATGGATACCTAAAGAGGATGTAAATAAATGCTCCTCTACTGTTATAGCAGGATGTATATAAGGCATATTAAAACACTCCTCTACCATCATACTACAGGCATCAGGATATTGCTCCATTAACTTAACCATTTTATCTATTATACCATCAGGCATTAATATATCATTAGCCATAGCATAAACATACTCAGCATTAACTGAACGTGCTAAATCAAAAGCATTATTTAGCTGCCATATACTATTACCTACCTTTTGCTGTTCTATTACAGTAGCCCCCATAGTACTATTAATATACTCCCATGTACCATCTGTAGAGTTATCATCCCCTATATATAATATGCTTTTATTCTTAGCATTTTTAACCTCATTAATAACCTGAGGTAAAGTTATTTTACAATAATCTAACCTATTATGAGATGGATATGATACTACTACCTTTATATTATCTTTTTTCATTTTCTTTTATTTCTACATATCTATTATACCCTATATTATTTGGCTTTGTTTTTTCTGTAGGAGTACCTACCCATATCCAAAAATCATCCTCAGGTAATATCTCATCAGTATAGTTATCTTTCCAAAAGCTATTTGCTCCTATCATACTACCCATAGGTATCCAACTCCTCTGATGTACTGATGCATTTAACCCTAATGTTACAAAAGCCTCCATAAATGTATTACCTCCTATAGCTACATTACAGCCTATAGTACAGTTATCCATAATTTTACAGTCATGCCCTATATGAGCATTTTTTAACATTAGTATATTATCTTTTAACAATGTTTTAACTACATTACCCCTATCTATAGTAACCTGCTTAGATAATCTATTATTATTACCTATAACTACCCCTGATACTACATCAAAACAGCCTACTTTTTCAGGATCATCCCCTATTATACAGCCTATCCCTATATAATTATTATCTCCTATAGTTGTACCTGATTTAATAACAGTATAAGCCCCTATATAATTATCTGAGCCTATTATTACCTCATCCTCTATTATAGCAGTACTATGTATTTTATTACCTTTCTTATCAAATAAATATATATTATTTGTGTCATATAAATTGCTCATCTTATAAAGGTTTAAAGAAATAATTAATAATAACTTTTAGCCTATCTACTAAAGTATATTTTTGTTTAGGTACAGATGCTACATTTTTAGATAGCCATTTAGTAAACCTTTTACGCTGCCCTGTTTGTTTTATAAATAGCTCATACATGGTTAATAGCTCTGTATGGGTTTGTAATTTAGCCTCCTTACTTATGTTTTCTGTATGAGGTTTATGTTTACCCTTTAACTGTTTTAACCTCCTATTATAAGCCCTTTTACTTATAGGGTTATTCTTTTTTTTATCTTTATTTGCCATACTATTTATTATTTAAGTTAAATATATTTTGATCATACAATTTGTTAAATTTCTTAACACTATCTACACAATATGCAAAATAGGTTTTACTATCTAAATTCTTTTGAGTTTGTTGTCCTAAATGCTCTATCTCAGCACTCTTTACTAATCCATGCCTCAACCCTGCAGCTTTTAACTGCTCTACAGTTTCATTATCAGCACAATAAAAAGGGCAATTAGTTTTTAATTTACCTATTCTATTATAGGCATACCTTGTTAACATAAATCCCCATCCTGTAAAATGAGTACCTACATTATATGATAACATTACCCCTCTTTTATTTTTTGTATAGCTATGGGCTACAGGGCATATAGCAGATGAACTATGCAAAGTATGTTTTTTACTCATTAGTATTAGCTCATCTAATGCACCCTCTTTAAATATCAAATCAGAGTTAGCAAAATATAAGTAATTACCTGTAGATACATCTGCCCCTGCATTTAATGAGGCATTATAATTAAAAGGCTTAGGCTGTTTTACTTTCTTATCTATTAAAGTAGTAGCTAAATTAGGTACAGTATGAGCAGCATCATATACTACTATTACCTCTAAATCTGCTTTAGTTGTATATATTGCACTCTCATAGCACTCTGTTAACATATCTATATTAGCCTGAGTATCCCCCTTATGTACTATTATTAAACTGATTTTATCCATTTTATCTGCTTTCCTGAGTACCATGATGTAATATATTACTATGTAGCCCCACTAATTTTAATTTACCCTTACATTTAGGGCATTTAGTTTTATCCTTGTTTTTTTCTGTAGTACTTATATGTAGTAAAGTATTTTCATTACATTCTACATTTAGGCACCAATAGTTATATGTATTAATCATTATCCTCTGATTTTAATAAACTTTCTTTTATTTCTTTTGGTAGAGTTTCACTATTAGCATGATTACAGTTATACCTATATAAAGTATAAGGTATTTTGTACTCTGTTTTAATTTGATTTAATACCTTTTTAGCCCATTTCTCATCCTCTCTAAATGATATATCCTCATATCTATTTAAGGTTACTAAATGGCTTTTAAATAACATTAAATGGTTAGGTATTCTAAGGTATCTATCCTTTAAATTTTGGTCTTTTAAATAGTCTTTACTATAATATACATCCTTAGGCATACCTCCATTAATACTAATCTCTACTTTAAAAGTATATACATCCATATTAGGAGCTGTATCAATAGCATTTAATAAATGACATAAATAAGTATCAGATACACTATCATCATCATCTATAAAAGATATATAATCTCCTGTACTGCAGTTAGCTAATCTATTCCTTTTAGCTCCTACTGTTAAGGTTTTAAAATCTCCTAAATATAATATCTCTACTCTATCCTGATACTCTTTAGTAAGTTTATTGTATTGATTTTCTAAATCCCATAGTACATCTGCTAAACTATCCATTCTTTGAGGTAGTGTACATATACAAATACTTATTTTATTGCTCATAATGTTTTATTTGATTTGCTCCCTACAAATATAGTAAAATATCTTATACAAAAAACCCCCTACAAATAGTAGAGGGCTTTTTTATTATTAAATATAATATACTTAACAATATGGCATCTTTAATTATGCTGATCCTAATGCTAATGCATTTGAAAAATCTCCATAAACAAAAGCCTGAGTATTATGGATAGGCAGAGCTACTCTCTCCTCAGCCATAACTGTTACATTACCATCAATAAAGTTAGTAGAATGTTCAGAGCTAAATGATACGTTTACATCCTGTCTAACAGCTAATGTAGCCCCTAATCTAAAATCTCCTACAAAAAACTCATCAGATGTTACTGCAGTACTCTTAATAACAGGTACTCCATTTACAGTTAACATACCTCCCGATAAAATTTGAGCAGGATAGATAGGCATACCATTATCATCTTTCTCTGTAGCTAACAACATATAGTCGGTAGGGTTTACAAAGATAGCATTAGGTACATACTCATTATTATAAGCATTAGTTAAAGCGTTAAATAATACATCAAATCTATTTACTTTACTATCAGCTAATAAATCACTATAAGCAGATGCATTTACAGATAAACCTGAGATATTAGCTCCTGCTCCTGTACCATGTAGAATTTGATCATCCTCCTCTTTTAACAATTTAGAGAATAAACGTGCATTAATATAACCTGCTAAAAATGGAGTATCCTCTAACATTTCTTTACTCATAGTCATATAAGTAGCTATAGATTTTACATTAGCAGTTTGCTCTGTTAAATCAAAATCAGATTGACCTGCAGCACTTCCCTCTGCTTTAGCAGCAGTACCATCATCAAAAGCAGTCTCCTGAATATATCTAATACTACCTGCAGTAGTAGGTATTACATTCATAAAGTTTCTGATGTTTACTGCTCTATCAGGGTTAAAATAAGTACCGTTTAACAACTGAGTAGCAGCTACATCATTTGTATAGGTATTAGCCTGAGTCATATCTCCTGCCTTAACAGATAAAGATACTTTACCTTGCCCATCTACAGATAATTGCTTTAACTCTGCAGCTTTTTCATTTGCTGCCTCTAAGATTAAACCTTTACGGCTAACTACTTTGTTAGAGCCTTTCTTTTTTAACTGTACATCTAACTCATCAGCATGAGCCTGAGCCTTTTTTACTAAATCCATTAACTCTGAGCTACTTTTTTTATGCTCCTCATTAATTGCATTTAATTCTTTTTTAATTTCATCAGTAGATCCTGCATATTTTTCTACAGCCTCTATCTTATCTGATAAACTTTTCATGTTAGCCTCATGAGTATCTAACTTACCGTTGATACCATCTGCTAAACTTTTTACATCAATTTCTGACATTTTTTTTAAGTTTAAATTGTTATTATTAAATTTTTAATTGTTTTAGAAAGTTTACTACATCTGCATTTGCTTTCTCAGTAATTATATCTGCAGTATCCTCAGATGGCTGCTTTAATTGGCTGATAAAAGTTTTAATACTTTGTAGCTCTATTTCTAACTTTATAAATAAGTCATCTGATAGCTCTCCTATTTTTAGAGCCTTACAGACTTTATCTATTCTATCATTTATATTATCTTTTGTTAACGATTTTAATCCCATGTATGGAGTATTCTCATTAGCCCCCCATGTAACAGTACTCCCCTCCATTAACTTAGCCTCAGAGATAAAGTTAACTGAGTTACCTCCTTTATTACCCTTATGCTCCTGCATAGTAATAAATCCTACACTATGCTCATTAAATACTCCTGCCTCATATAGTTTTAAAGTATCTTTTATATATGATACCTCTAACTGTTTACTGTTTAACTTAGTTTCAAAGTATAAACCTTTAGTATCCTCTCTTAATACCTCAGGTCTACCTATAGGCTTTAATACATCATGCTGTAATAAATGCATTATCCTATTACTATTTTCATTAATAGACTTTTTAAAAGCCCCTTTAGTAAATACATCCCCATCACTATCCAATGTATCAAATGAGGCAAAGTATCCTGTAATTACTCCATTCTTTACATCTACATCCTTTAATGTAGCTCCTGAACTATTTTTTTGTATTAAATATTTACTCATAGTTATTAATTTACTTCAAAGTTAATATTAAGATTCTAATTATTAAAACGGAGTATCCATGTTATCAAAATCAGGTAGCTCAGGAGGTAGCTCTACAGGGTTAATAGCTGTATCCTTACTGCTATCATACTCATCCAATGGTATAAAGTCAATAACACATCTACAATTAATTACATTCTTTGCTGATGCCCCTAAACTTGTATCAGCAGGATGTAACATTTTATCTCCTCCTATCCTAAATGCATCATCCTGTTTAGCCTGTTTACCATCTGCTGCCCCATGTAGCCCCCTAACTCTACTATCTAATACTGCATTCCACTCCTTAATAAATGGTACACCTGATTGTATTGCCCCCTCTAATGCTCCAAAATTAGAGGCTTTAACAGTTTCAGTACGTGCTATTCTAATACCCCTAACTCTATTTATATCTTTAAACTTACTTTTTAATATTACCCCCATCTCTCCATAAGATAACCCCTCTTTAATTAATACATCTATCTCAGCAGCTATTAGCTTTTTAGTATATGTATTCATTTGTACTATTAACATACCTAAGCCCCCTTTAGTATTATCTTTTAATATCTGCTGTACCTTTTGATTAAAGCTAAAATCTGAAAACTCTTTTTTACCCATCTTAGTTAGGCTTTTCTCTGATGCCCTTGCAAATGATATGCCTGTAGTAAGATAAATGTTTTTAATAGCCTCAGTTAATGCATCCTCTCTAACTAATGATAACATACCCTCATTAAACTGCTCTACTCTGCCTATTCTATCAATTAAAGGAGTAATAGATACCATTAATGCATTAGCTATACTATACTGATGCCTCCTAATATCTCTATTCCTAATACGATTAGCAGCCTTATATACTATTACCCTCTGCTGATAGGTTTTAGCCATTATTATTATTGTTTGTTGTTTGGTTAAAAGCTGCCCCTAATAACTGCTCATCAGTCATATTTAAAGGAGTTAAAGAGTTAGGTATTAATACCTCTGATGCCTCAGGAGTACCTATCTCCTCTAATCCTGCCCTACTTCTTTTTTCATCTGTAGTTAAAAAGTTAGATGTAGATAGCATAGTGTATAAACTTACCTCATCCTCTTTTAATTCAGGATATACAGATTTATCTACTGCTAATAAGTATTTTTTGTTATCCCTTGCCTCATACTTAGGTACTAAAACCCTATTAATCTCAGATACATAATCATTTAACTCTGCTAATACTATATTAGATATTAACTCCTTTCGTGCCTCTTTAACATTATTATATGTACTATTCTCAGTATCATTTAATAGTTGACTACTAACCCCATATACATTACATATATCTCTCATGGTCATTTTTTGAGCCTCTATTAATTCTAAATCAGTAGCAGGTAACCCTATCTGCTCCCATTTCATCTGAGCATTAGTTACCATGATTTTACCATAGTTATTAACCCCACCATATCTGTTATAGTATTTATCCTCTAACTGCTGCTGTTTTTTAGTATCAAAACTATTAGCAGGATTAGTAGATAAGTAAGTTAATATCCCTGATGCCCCTCCATTTTGTAGCATTTTAGCATTAGCCTTATACCCATCATTACTCTGAGTAACTGAGGTACGTGCTGCCATTAATGGGCTTTGCCCTGTATTATCTGTAGTTAAAGGATTAAAGTAGTTAAATGCTACTACCTCCTCAGCAGGTATATCTGTGGTATCTGTACCTACCTTTACAATATACTTAACAGGCTCTCCATATTGGTTATGCTTTACTGATACTAATGGAGATGCTAAACTAAATAGCTCAATAGGTATTCCTGCATTAACCCCCATATCAGGATATAACTGATGGATAAATGATTTACCTGTAATAAGTTTATAGCCTATTACATTTTCTAAAAATTGGCTTTTACCTTGAAAACTATTAGGGTTATAAAGTAGATTTAATAAATCATGCTCCCCTACCTCCATTTTATCCTTAGCCTTAACCTTATGAGGAGTATTTTTTAACTTTCTTTTAGTATTAGTATCCTCTAACTCATATAACACAAAATCAGCCTTTACTACCTCCCTAAGTATTAACCTTATTACAGCATATACATGAGGGTTAAACTGATAACCATCTTTAACATAGGCATTACCATCAGCCCCCATAAAGGTATATGTATTAGATGTTATTCTACTGTTATAAGTTGTTACCTGCTCATTTTTCTGTACCCATGTAGATGGGCTAAATAGTTTAAATTCCATACTTTAAATTATAATCTCCTCATGCTTTTTAAGGAGGTACATTATTGCATATCTACAGGCATCTATGCCATGATTAAAATTATCAATAGGCTTATTTGTAACAACCCCATTTTTTTTAACAAAGATATAATTTTTAAATTCCTTAATCAAATTAGTACTATTTGCAGTTATATGTATTTTTTTACTCCTCATTAAGTCTATACCATACATTATACTATCTCTACCTTTCTCTGCAGGTATTATCTTTAACCCCTCATATAGTAAATAATCATTAGATTTAGGCTCAGCACTATCAGGGATAACTATTTTATCCTGTACTACAGGAGCTATAGCATTATATATATCTGAGTTTAATAATCCTGTACTATATAATATCTCATTTAAGTAAATGTTATTACCATCTAATATAACCTCTATACAGGCTGTTGGATCATTAGTATAACCATAATCTAACCCATATACTATCCTGTCATAACTATCAGGCACACTATCTACTACATCATACTTTCTAAATATTACTGCCTCCCCATCTGCTCTCTCTCCTAATCCGTAAACTTTCCACATAAACTCATCAGCAGTACCTAATTCTTTATTCTTATCAGTAGGCTCATAACTTAATATCTGCTTTCTAACTTCATCAGGTATAAAAGGATTATCTAATAAGGTAGTTTTAAGTATTTTACTATCATCCCTTAACTCTAAATCATATACCCAATGCTGAGAGGTAGATGGGTTATAATCAAATATAATAAAGTCGCTACATCTTTGCTGTAGCTGTAGTACTATATCTTTATCTGAGGATATAGCCTCATTAATCCATAGTATATTAGATTTAGCCCCATGTACTTTATCAGCATTATCTAACCCCATAAACCTGATAGTATTGCCATAAAGGTTGTATATCATCTCTGATTTATTAAAGTTAGCATCTCTAAATATACCATACTCTAATAGTATCTCTTTAAAATCAGGTAGTATAGTAGCCTTTAATGAGGTTAAAAAATCCCTTGCTATAATAATAGTTAATCCCTGCCCTCTATTAGCATAACAGTAAATTAAAAGAAATTGTATTATACTCCATGTTTTACCTGAACGGCTACCCCCCTCTAATATTGATACCCTTGTATTATTGTTTACATGGTTATCATACAGGAATTTAAAGTTTTTAGTAGTTTTTAACTCTATACTACTCATTTACTTAACCTCTATATTAATACTATCAAAAGTAGGCTCTGAGTTAAAATCATGAGTTAGATGCTTAGTTTCTTTAGGCTTACCATAGCCATACTCAATAAGCAGCTTTAGATATGGAAAACTTTCTTTAGCCTGTTTAGTAATATGCTCCCATGCTTTCTCCTCTGATCCAAATACTTTTGTTAATCCTCCTATTGCTAAATTCTTTACTCTATCCTCCTCTGCTTTAGGCTTTCTACCTGCCCCCTTTCTTGCTCCTCCTCTATTCGTTTTTTTATCTGCCATAATGTTTTGGTTATTGGTTGAATATTCAAAGGTACTAAATATAGATTAAATGGTAGTTATCAGGTATTATACAGTATCATATTTCTTTAATTGTTTGTTTATCTTGTTTGATTAACTCATCATTTATTAGTTAGTATTTCTTTTACTTGGCTTTTTAATTCTTGCCATATTTTAGGCTCATTTTTCTTTAAGCAATTCATTATTTTTATTGCAGTATCTCCGTTCAACTCTAAATTAATTTTTATAATAACTTCTTTTTCTGCTTCACTCATTGTTTTTATATTAGGTTATTAGCAATTTTAACAATATCTATTATAATTTTACCTATAACATAACCATAAATGTATGGTCTTATTATTTTGTAAAACTTTATTTCTCTTTTATTGCTCATAATCTATTTAGTTTTTAGTAGTTTAATAACTTCTGCAACAGTTGAGTTAGTATTTAACCCATTATCATATTCAGTGTAAAAATTCATAAATTCATTCACACTAACTTCTTCAAACTCCTTATTCCTTTCCTTTAACTGTTGGTTTTCTCTTATTATTTTAAACTCAGTTGTTGAATAATAAAGTTTAAACCCCTCAACCTCTCTTTCTAATTGGTCTATCTTTTGTTGTTTAGACTTAGCAAATTTTATAAAATCATCATTCTTAATCCAATCATCCGTATTAAAAATTGTTGTATTATTATTGCAA